>OJRI01000004.1_pt1 | contig 273421 bp, 259 predicted proteins | sample 1599151 | NCBI WGS metagenome assembly OJRI01 (sample SAMN03922457, study PRJEB24848) | human gut metagenome | isolation source: stool sample | host: Homo sapiens | place: Germany | collected 2009-11
CTATTCTGCCTGCTACTAGAGCCGGTGAAGCTGTTCTTTACGGCGCTGGTAAGTAGTAATAAGCTATTAAATAAAAAAAAGACTGAATTTTTCAATTCAGTCTTTTTTTTATCTTATCTATCTGCTGCTAGATTCAGATTTTGTAACTCGTAAATGACATCTTTTATTTCATCGGAAACATCAGATAAATCGGAAATATTAAGTTTTACCATAGAGGCAAATTCTGCTTTTTTAAATTCATGAAGCCCTCTGTGCTTAAAAAATTCTTCAAGAAACTCAACCTTTGAACCGGATAAAGCAATGTTATCAACCGGAGGCAGTGATATATTTTGAGTTGCATAATTCAAAGTTCTTTCAATTAAAGGAAGCGGAAGCGCATCCTCAAATTCGCCGATTTTTAAGACATGAACTTTATCTATATCTCTGAGTTTAGGCAATATTTCCCTGTAATTATCATCAGCATCACTGTCAAGAAGAACAAATATAGGCAGCCTCAAACATTCAACAAGCCTGTAAAAAGTTTTAACTACCTGATTTTTCCCTCCGGCTGAAAGCACATAAACTCCATTACGGTTAAAGTTATACCCCAAAATATCCGCAAACACGGGAAGCAGTGTTTCTTCAGTAATTCCCTCACAGATAATTATCTTTTCTAACGGATAGAGAAGCGAAAACTGCTCACGAGTTTGTTTAATATCTACAGCACATGCCAGAGATTTTAGCCACTTAAGATTTAGAGGGGCTTCTTCTGCATCAATCAGAGCAAGAGCAGCTTTGTAATTAATCTTATTCTTCAAAAGCGCATTTATATTATCATCAAGTAAAAAAATGGAATTTTCGTAATCATAAAGCCTCTGGTTTATTAAATAATCATCATCCTTCCCGAAACCCATAGACTTCAGAGAATAGTTAAAAACAAATTCTGCAAGAGCTCTTATCTCAGCATAATCCATTCTCTCAAGTTCAGCTTTTTTAAATTTTGGAGAAATTAAATTATTGGTAAGTATATCCGAAAAAACTCTTAAGTATTTAACCTCAGGCGGTTTAAATCTTGTCAGCCTGTCCATTGATATTACTATCTGCTCTTTTGTTAAAGGTTTAATCTTAAGATTTTTCAATACTTCCTCTTATGTTTGTAACATTGTTTACAAAAATTAATTAAAATAGCAATTTTTTAGGTTTTCTGTATTTTAATATAATAGTAGTAGTGGAGTGAAATCGTGTATTCAATAAATCCAAACTTTCCTCAATACAATTATACCACAACAGGTAAGACAAAGTCCGAACGTGTTGGTTTGAATACTGAAAAGCCTGTAAACAAAGCTCCACAAGGTTATGTTACAAATCCTAAATATAATATTCCGTTTAATTCAGCTCTTCACTCTTCTGATTTTAGAACAAAATTTATTTCAAATGAGGAAAAACACAAATATAATAATTTGCAAAAGATGCTCGACAGGCACTCTAAAAAAGCTTTAGATGCTTTATTAAAGAAGGGTATTTTGCTGAATGCTGATTCCAATGACAACTCTACAGTGCTTGATAATCTTCACAAAATAGCCAATACTCCGCGAGCAAACGGATTAAACAACCTAGTAACATTAAAAGAAACAATAAACACCCTTAATAACCCGTTTGTAATAAATCAGGAATTTGGAGATATTCCGTCTAAATATCAGAATTATGCAAAACAGGCAAACTCTGCAAATGCAAGTAATCTTTTTGAGAAAAAAGCTGCCGAAAATGATATAAATGTAACTCATTCAGGTACCTGCGTTGCAGCAAGCATAGAATTTAATATGGCACAAAAGCATCCGGCAGAATTTACCAGATTTGTAGAAGGCTTGAGTTCCCCAAACATGTCAGTACAAAAAGAAATCCACCTGAATAATCTTGCAGACAATACTCTTGATGCAATCTGGCTTTTGAATGCTTTTGAAATTCCTTACGAAGCAAAAGACTTCAACAAAGCCAAACTTACATTTGCACCTGATAAAAACGCTATTATCAGAGCTCAAATTCAAACAACCGACAAAGATCCACTGGAACGCTCTGTAGTTGATGTATTAATGCAGTCAACTTTAATGCAGGTAGGTTCACAGCAATCTTACAATACGCTTACAGACAAACGACAGGGTAAATTCAACCAGAACGATAAGGGTTTGATTGAATTTGAAAAAACATTTACCGAATCTGTAGTTGAAGATAAAAATAAAATTTCAGTTACCTACCAGACAGTTGACGAAAATGCCAAACTTATCGGTTACGAAACAGATATGGCTACATTGAAACGCCATCTTACAGAGTCGCTTGAAAGAGGCGAAAATGTAATCATAGGTTACACACAGGTAGATAAAAACAATACAATTATAAACGGTCATGAAATCACAATATTAGGCTATAAACAAGGAAAAGACGGCAAACTGACATTCATTTGCAATGATACTGATGATAACCAGTCTAAAGCAATTGAATACAGCGAAGACTATCTGCTTCCAAAAATTCACCACGCAGCACTTCCTCACGATATAGTTGAGAATGATGTAAAACTTGTAGAAAACTGGGTTGAAGGAATAAAAACATACAAAGAACTCAAAAAGAAACAAAAGGAACAGCAGATAGAGCCGCAATTACAACAGGCAGCATAGATTAAATAAGGAAACAAAAATGATTAATAACATTAACACTTACTCCAATATAAACCTTATCAAGGCTTACCAACAAAGACAGCAGCAAAACAAAAAGCCTCAACAACCTGTTCAACAACAAACAAAACCTATTACAACCACTAATGAGCCACAAAAACAACCCGATTTAAAGCCGACAAAGACCAGCATTTTTTATGTAAATGATGTTCATGGCAAAATGACTAATATGGAGAGAATTTATGCAATTGCCAAGGAATTTGATAACTCCAAAGAAAAAAACACAGACAAATTAAAGCTTGCCTCCGGAGATATTATATTAGGAGCAAATTACACATCAAATCAGGTTGCAAACAGATTTTTAAACTGGATTGGAGTTAGTGCAAATGCACTAGGGAACCATGAACTTGATGTTGTACCTAAAAATCTGGCATCTTTAATGGACAACGCAAAGTATAAATTATTAGCAATCAACGCATCAGTTGATGCCTCAAGCCCTATGGCAGGCAAAATCGGTAAATCTATTATAGAAGAACGCAATGGTCAAAAATACGGTATCATAGGGATTGCTCCTTCTGATATGGCTGAAAGAGTAAAACTGAATGATTCTGTAAAAGATATAAAAATAGATGACTTCCCTACAACAATCAAAAAAGTCCAAGAGGAAGTCGACCGGTTAAAAGGTGAAGGAATTAATAAAATCATAGTACTTTCACACAGCGGCTTCAAACATGATAAAAAAATGGCGCAGGAAACCAGCGGGATTGACGTAATTCTTGGTGCACATACACACGACCTGATAACAGGGATAAAAGAAGGTGAAAACCTCTTCTATTCAAAAACAGGTGAACCTGTAGTTATTACACAGGCAGGAAAAGATGGTGAAAATGTAGGAATACTAAATCTTGAATTTACACCTGCAGGAGTAATAAGCAAGGTCCAAAACAATGTAATTAAAACAAGAAGCTACAGCAGAAACCTATCTTCAAGAAGTGCGGTAGAAAGCATTATCGGTAAACCGGAAGTACTCGGCAAAGTAACGTCCACCGTAGCTCCGCCAAAGGAACGATTAATAGAAAATAATCCGCATGGAAACATAATTGCAGATGCGATGAGAAGTGAACTTGGAACAGATATTGCAATTCTGAATGCAGGAAATATAAGAGGTCATTTTGATTTAGGTCCTGTTGATTCCCGTTTAATAAATGATATTACCCCGTTTGAAGATAAAATGCTTATCGGGAAATTAAGTGAAAAGGAAATTGTTGATGCAATTAAAGTCGGCGGTCAATCCTTTGTTAGAACAGGTCATAAACCGGGTATCCTCCTCGTTTCCGGTCTTAAATATACAATGACCGATAAAGGAGAATTAAAGGCACTTTCTTACATTGATAAGGCAGGAAAAGAAATTGCAATTGATATAAATAATCCAGGCACAGAACGTAAATATACGGTAGCAATGGATGACTTCTTTGCAACCGGCGGTGACAATTATCTGCCGACAAATGAAAACCCTGACTTTATAATAAAAAAATTCAACCTTGATAAAAATAAGTTAGCTTGTGATTATATCAAAAAAATGCAGGGAACATTTGAAGTCAAGAATGATGACAGAGTAAAAATTATCAATCATGAGTCTCCATCCAGTGCAGCTTAAATTCTCAATTGATGCCAAACTTTTCCGCATCACGCCAATAGACAGCGGCTAATATATATTGTACTACTCTTAACTTCTGCTTTCATTATTTTTTCGGGAATTTTACCGGACAAATTAATAGCCGAATTGCTCTTTTGAATTCAAGTACTCTTTGACCGTATTTAAAGAGGCCTGGACTATACGGGTAACACGCGAAGAGGAAAGACCTACCTGTCGTGCAATATCTTTTACCTGCATATTCCTGTAAAATCTGTATTCAACAACTGTTCTCTCTTTAGGAGGAAGTTTTGAAATAGCTTCTCTAATCATACGACCCATTTCAGAAATTTCAGCATTTTCATCAGGGGTTGCATGATTATCTTTCAAAAAGTCAAACGGGGAATCATTATCACTTGCTGCATCAGCAAGACCGTCAATAGAAAGAACAGTTTCATAAATTGCCTCTCTGACCTTTGCTTTTTGTACTTCAGGATTATCCGGATCTTCTTCCGTATCTTCTTCCTCAACTTTATGTTTAAGAGAATACCATTTGTATCTTATTCTTAATTCATTTCTAATAGCCCATCTTACTGCAGTAGCAATATATGCAGCATTATAACGGGCAAGCTGTTCTTCTGATTTATTCTTAATGAGAGCCTGAATTGCAATAATACCTATAGACAAAAGTTCCTCATATTCAACCATATGAGATGGAATTCTTCTATGCTCAACCTTCGCAACCTTTTGTACTATGTCTATGTATTCTTTTAGTTTATTTTTATCTTGCATAATCATGATTAACTAATTATTTTTTCTTAGGCTCTTGATTTATTCTACCCTGATTTCTATTATTTTTCAAGTTGTAAACAAAAAGTAAGATTTCAGCAACGGCTTTATAAAGTTCCGGAGGAATCTGCTGGTTTAAATCAACCATTTTGAACAGAGCTCTGGCAACCGGCGGATTTTCAATAACAGGGATACCATGTTCAGTGGCAATCTTAATAATTTTCTTTGCAATAAGCTCGGTTCCTTTAGCGATAAGCATAGGGGACGCCATCTCTTCTGCTTTATATTTCAAAGCGCAGGCAACATGCACCGGATTTGTTACGACAAAATCAGCTTCAGGAACAGAATCCATCATACCTCTTTGAAGCATCTGCATACGGCGCTGGCGAAGTGCAGCTTTTACGTTTGGATCGCCTTCTGTGTTTTTATATTCATCTTTAATTTCTTTAAATGACATCTTCTGATCTTTAAGGAATTTCCATTTTGTAACTCCGTAGTCTGCGGCTGAGATTATTAAGAACGCGATACATGCTTTAAAAATAAATTCTGTAATGAGTTTTCCAAACTCAATCATTACGGCAAAGTTATTATCAATAGCAGCAAGCATCAGAATACTTTTAATATGATCTGAATAAACTGCCCAGCCGATATAACCCAGAATTAAAACTTTTAATATATTTTTCAGTAATTCAAAAAGTGTTTTTATAGACATAATATTTTTGAAATACTTTGTAGGATTAAGCTTATCGAGTTTCGGCATCAAAGGAGCAGTAGCAACAAGAGGTCCTACCTGAATAAAATCCGCCATAACAGCAACAAACCACGCAAGAGCTAAAATAGGAGCAATGATTAAAAAAGCGGCTTTTACTGTAATTGTAAAAATATAAGCAAGACCAATACGTTCCAAATGTGTATTCGGGATTTGCTCATACATCAGGGTGAAAAGCTGGGAAATCTGATCCCAGATAAAAGGAGCCAAACCAAATATTGCGCAAAATAAAATGAGCAATGAAACAGCTGTTGAAAAGTCTTTTGACTTAACAACCTGTCCTTCCTTTCTTGCCTGCTCCAATTTTCTCGGGGTGGCATCATATTGCTTATCTTCATCACCCATAGGTTATAAACCTTGCCTTTTATTTTTATTCTACTTTTTCGCTCATTTTGTGTTTTATTTGATTCTGATTTTTGCAGATTATTTAATATTTTGCTCACCATTTATTCGTCATAAACGATGTGGTAGTTGTGTATATAACAATATTATAATGATTATGAAACGATTTTCACACCGGATGAAGTACCAAGGCGGGATGCTCCGGCTTCAATCATCTTTAACGCGGTCTGTTTATCTCTTATACCGCCGGACGCTTTTACTTTTAAACCATGTGAAGATACTGTATCATACATCAGCTTAACATCTTCTGCTTTTGCCCCGACACCGTTTTTAACAAAGCCGGTTGAAGTTTTTACAAAGTCCGCACCAGCCTCAACTGATAATTCACACGCCTTTTTAATTTCATCTTTATTTAAAAGGTCAGTTTCCAGAATTACCTTTAAAGGAACATTTCCACAGGCAATCTTTACAGCCCTAATATCATTCCTGACAAAATCATAATCTTTATTTTTTAAGCCGGAAACATTTATAACCATATCAACTTCATCCGCCCCGTCAGCACCAGCACAAGAAGCCTCAAAAGCTTTGACCTCTGTTTTATTAGCCCCTAAAGGGAAACCGATTACGGTGACAACTTTTATGCCAGTACCGTTAAGAGCATTTTTTGCCATTTTCACATACGCAGGATTTATGCAAACTCCTAAAAATTTATGCTGTTTAGCTTCCTGAAATAATTTTTCAAAATCTTCTTTCACAGCATCCTGTTTTAATAGTGTATGTTCAATATAGTTATTCAAGTTATCCATTTAAGCCTCTTTCCTATAAAATATTATCCAAAATTTGTGAAGTTGATGCAGCTTTGTTTAATGTAAAGAAATGCAGTCCTTTTACACCGGCTGCTATGAGTTCAGAACACTGCAAACTTGCAAAATCAACACCGAACTTTCTCATCTCTAACGGAGAATTTTCATATTGTTCAAACTTCTGCATTAACGCAGTCGGAATAGTAATCTTTGCCATAGAAACCATCCGCAAAATCTGCTTCATACTTATCACAGGCATAATCCCTGGAATTACAGGAATGTTTATACCTGCCTTTCTTACAAGCTCCATATATCTAAAAAATTTTTCATTATCAAAAAACAACTGGGTATAAATAGCCTCAGCGCCTTCGTCTACTTTCTTCTTGAGATTATCAATATCAGACGCCAAATTCAAAGCTTCAATATGTCCTTCTGGATAACCTGCAACAGCGACACTAAGAGAAGATTTAGTTTTTATAAATCTGACAAGTTCATTTGCATAATGAAAATCACTGTGAAAGACATCAGCAGCTTGCGGTTTATCTCCTCTCAATGCAAGTATATTATCAATATTACAATCTTTTATGTTGTTTATAAGTTCTTCTATATTTGTAAAATTGTTGCAGAAACAGGTTAAATGAGGCATAAGATTATACTTTTCATTAAGTATTTTAATCAGCTCAAATGAATTATTGTTATTGCCGGATGCTCCCCAGGTCAAAGAAACCAGCGCGGGGTTATATTTTTCCAAACAATTAAGCTCTTTTAAAAGGTTGGGATATTCAAGCTCTCCGCCCTTTGGAGGAAATACTTCAAAAGATATTTTTAGCCCGTCTTCTTTACCGTAAATCTCATTCAACTTCATAGCAAAATTATAACACAAAGACTAAAAACTTTTCTGATAAAGGCATTTATGATAATATAAAACTATGATTACCGGAGAAGAGATAAAATTAAAGTTTAATGTACTTGTAGGAGATATTTTTGGAGGAGTTAATGCTGCAATAATTGCGCTTCCTCAGGCTCTGGCGTTCGGGGTTGCAACAGGCTTCGGTGCAAGCGCCGGCATATGGGGGGCAATTATATTATGTCTTATTGCCGGCATACTGGGAACTAAAGTTCCTATGATTTCAGGAATTACAGGACCTTCGGCGATTGTAATCGCCTCCATTATGCACGCATTAAACAAGGATATAAATTCAGTACTGCTGATTATGGTTATGGCGGGTGCAATTCAATTGCTGCTCTCATTTACAAAACTGACAGACATTGTAAAATATGTTCCGTATCCTGTAATTTCCGGCTTTATGAACGGTGTAGGCACAATTATTATAATAATGCAGTTAAATCCGCTATTGGGCTTGCAGCCGTTTTCAAATACAATTGAAAGCATAGAACATATTACGACTTCACTTAACACTATGAATATGCAAGCTTTTCTTCTCGGGCTTTTAACATTAGCAATTGTATTTGGTATACCGAAAAGATTTAACAAATATTTGCCTTCACAGATTTTAGCTTTAATAATTTGTACAATAGTTTCAATTAAAACGGGCTTGGATATTCCAAAGATTTCAGAAGTATCAATTGCATTTCCAAAATTCAGCCTGCCGTCTGCAAATATTCATGATGTTATAACATACTTTCATTATGCAATAACACTTGCAATTATATTATCGTCAGAAACTCTTCTAACAGGGCTTGTATGTAACTCTATTACAAAAGTCCAGTCTTCCCCGCAAAGGCTTCTGGCTTCACAGGGTATCGGGAATATGTGTTGTGCTCTGACCGGTTCACTGCCAGGTTCTGCCGCCACAATGAGAACAGTTGCAGCATTAAAAACAGGGGCAACAACAAAATTTGCAGCAATAGTAACTCCGCTGGTTTTACTCGTACTGCTTTATAAATTTTCAGGATTTGTAGCCGAAATACCGCTCTGTGTTCTTGCCGGAATTTTAATAAAAATCGGTTACGATATTATTGATATGAAGCTTCTAAAAGTTGTTAAACTTGCGCCAAAAGAGGATTTATACGTACTTGCAGTTGTCTTTTTATTAACAGTATTTTATAACCTTATAGTTGCAGTAGGTGCCGGGATTACTCTTGCTGCACTTTTATATGCCAAAAAAGTTGCAGATAAGGCTAAATTAGTTCATAAAGAAGTTTACGATAAAGATATTATAAAATTGGAAAAACAGGTTGAAAGAGATTACAAACATAAAATAAGGGCAGTTCATATTGACGGACAGTTTTTCTTTGGATCTGCAACCCAGCTTATTTCACAATTTGACGAGCTGTTAGGGACAAGATATTTAATCCTGAACTGTGATTTTGAGGATACATTAGACATTTCAGCTCTTTTTGCATTTGAAGATATTGTACTGAGATTAAAATCACAGCACATAAAACTCATTCTTGTCTTAAAAAATACAGGAATTTATAAACAACTTTCAGATTATAAAATTACAGAAGAAATAGGCGAAAAACATATCTTCTACTCAGAAATAGAAGCTATAGAGTTTGCGAAAAAATCGCTTACCAAAAAGGCTCATAAAAAGTACAAAAACAAAAGATAAAATTTATATATTTGAAAAAAAGGCGGATTTTAAAATCCGCCTTATCTTTTTAGAAGTTATATTTTGGAATTTCAAATACTTCATTATTTGCATCTTTTTCAACAAACGCCAGATAATATTTCATTGCCTCGTCTTTTGTCCGGTTGTAAAAATCTTCAGGAATAAACTTTTTGTGCAATTCTGTTCTATCGCCGGAATAGTTGCCAAGAACATTCGCGTATGTTTCAATCATACCCTTGTTTGAGCCGCCGCCGTAGGCTTTAGTTTTTGCATCAGTTCCTGACGGTCTTATTTCAATATACTTATGTGCAAATTTTAAATAGGTGCCGTCACCTACAAATTTTATATCTTCAAGATTATCAAAAATCAAACTCTTAAAAGTATCATTCAATACTTCTCTGACATTATCAATAGTCATAAGCCCTTCTTTAACACCCATTGCCATAGAAAGATAGAATAAATCATTTTTGGTGCGTTTCTTCTCTCCTTCAATCTTATCAGCCTTAAGCTTGTTAATATCAGGTTCTGATTCATTGTAATACGCAATATCAACACGGGTATCGTAACGTCCCACAATATTATTATCATCAAAAATTTCTTTTAAATAATCTGATAAAGGCTGTTTCTTAAGCTTGGCTATCAAAGCAGAAGCTACAATTATTGCTTCTGTTGCGCTTTTTTCACGCATAGCAACCGCTTTTCTTCCTGCCAGAGATTCAATTAAATCTTCTGTACCCATAATCATACCGCCGGACTCTTCGCCTCCGAAAATTAACCGTGGATTTTTGCCCAGATTTATTGAATTTCCAAAGACATCATCCACCACAACATCTTTATCTGGAGCATTCTTTAACTGAAGTTCGACTTTTTTCATGATATTTGCAATTTCTTTGAAGCCCACCGGAACATTAACAACATTGACATTATGAGCCGCTGCCCATTCATCCCAAGAACGTGCTGATGCGGTTGTTTTTATCATAAATCTGGGATGGTTATCCCAGGTTTTTTGAGCTTTTAACTGTTTAGCCCAGAAGTCCATAAGCATTAAAAATGCCTGATTTGCGGTAAATACGGTTAAAATTCTATCATGGCTTAATTCAACATAATCTATACCGTTCTCCTCAAGAAAATTAATCCTGTCCGCACTTTCAACCTGAGTAATAGTAAGCCTGTCATGATCAGGATCTGTAATTAAAACAGCGGTATTAACAGGATATTTTTTCAGCTTTTCTTCATAATGCATGGTTTCTATTACAGGGAAAAACTTTTCCCCGTTCTGCCTTTTAGCAACAACTGTTGCATCAACCGAATAATCATAGAAAGCATGTTCGCCTTTAGGTGTAACATCATATTTACCAATAGAATGGAAGAAAGGATCTTCTTCAATATTAAACCAGTCAAATTTCTCTGATATATCGAGTTTTTTCAAAACCCTTGAAAGAGTTCTATAGGCAGAACCACCTACATTTTCTACCACAATTTTTTCTTTAAAGTCTTTTATCAAGTCAAGATTAATATTTTGAGCAACTCCTGACTTCAAATATTCAACATAAAGATCAACTCCGTCATCGAGTTTTTTCATAATTTTTTCATCAATAAGCGGGTTATCTTTAGCAGCAATTTTAATTTCATAGCTGCCGTCTTTTTCAACCTTATTAAAAATTTCCTGAATTTTATCAACAAATTCCATAGATTCTTCCGGCAGATACTGACTTCCCTGACAGTTCAAATCTTTTGTTGCATTTTTGACAGAAATACCATGGCTTGATGTAATATATTCTCCGCCAAGTAAATCAAGCTTGAACGCTAAAAATGAAGCTAGCCATATAGGAATAGTTTTTCTCCCTGCCGGCACTAAAGTCTTTATTCCGTTTGCAGCCTGAACCCTAGCAATCGCATCAAGAAACAGTTCCGAGTTATATCTAACTTCTCTGCCTGCAATTTTCAAAATTTCCTTTCCTTTATATTTTTCGTTCGCAACAAGAGCTTTAGCCAGTGTAGCAAGAACTATTCCAACAAGGTTTATAGGAAATCTTGTATCCTGCGGATATAAAATATTTTGCGGTCCTCTTATGCCGGCAGTTGAAACTTTTGCCTCTTTTGCATAATTTGCAAACCATTCTTTTAAATTTAATCCTTCAGAATTTTTGTTTTCATCATAAGGTTCAAGGTGCTCCCTCTTTAAAACAAATGTAAATTCACCATACTGAGAAAAATCCATCAGGTCAGCTGTTTTTATATAATCAGGGGTTTTGTCATAAACATTTTTAAATAATTCATTTTCCAAGCTATTTTCAGATGTTTTTGGCATAGACATATATATTATCTCCTTCTTATTTGTCGAAAATATTATATAATAAAAATTTTTTATTGTATAATAAATAGTGAGGGAGAAATATAATGGCAAAAACTAAAAAAGAATACACAAAACGCTCTGCATCGGAATATAATTTTTGGCGCAGTCTCTTTATGTTCCTTGTCTGTAAAATCTTTTATATGATTAGATTTAAGCTTGTTTACAGACTGGAAGTTGAAGGATTGGAAAATATTCCGCAAGATAATGAGTACATAGTCTGCCCTAACCATTTATCAACGCTTGATCCTCCTCTAATGTGTGCAGTGATGCCCAGAAGAGTTGCTTTTATGGCAAAAAAAGAACTTTTTGAAATAAAATTTCTACGCTGGTGGATAGACTGGCTCGGGGCTTTTGCTGTTAACAGAGAAAGCCTTGGACCATCAACTATCAAAACTGTTATGGAAATCAAAAAAAGTAAATGGGTTTTCGGCATATTTCCACAGGGAACTCGAGGCTTGCCCGGAGAGATAAAAGGGGTAACGAAAGGTTTTGCAGGTCTTGCAAAAATCACAAAATGCGCAATTCTTCCTGTCGGCATTATAGGCACTGATGAAGTTAAAAGAATTCCGTTCACCGGAAAAATTATTGTAAAAATAGGAAAACCTATACCATACAGCAACGATGTAGACAGTGTTGTAGAAAAATGGACTGAAGAAATCCAAAAATTAACCGGATTTAAATATATTCCTGATGATAATTCTCAAGATAAGATTGGAGTTAAGAATGAGTAAGAAGCAGCAAAGAAATTTCAATAGGAGATATGCTTCTGAATATAACATTTTCAGATCAATATTCTATTTGTGTTTTCTTTACGGGGTTGTAATACCTTTTTTCACAATTTTTTACAACTACAAAATTACCGGAGTTGAAAATCTGCCAAAGTGGAATAAACGCGATAAATACATATTTACCGCAAACCATGTATCAATATTTGATCCGTTTCTTGTCCCTATGGCAGTAAAAAAGATTATAGCATTTATGGCTAAAAAAGAACTCTTTGAACCGCAGGAAAAATTCAGCTGGCTAATTAAAAGGTTAGGAGCATTTGCTGTCGATAGGACCAAACCTGAAATAGCCACATTTAAAACAGTTCGTGATATTTTTACTACAAGCTGGTCTCTGGGAGTATTTCCACAGGGCGGCACCCGTCCTTACGGGAAACTTGAAGGTATCAAAAAAGGCTTTGTAGTAATTGCTAAAAACGCAAAAGCGGACATAATTCCTGTAGCAATTGCCGGCTGGGACGGTTATCCTAAACTCAAACCTTTTACAAGGAGAAACGTTCAGCTTCATATAGGTAAACCTATTTCTTACAAACTGTCTGAAGATGTAATTATTTACGAGTGGTGCAAACAGATTTCTGAACTTGCAGAATATGAAAACTGCGCACCAATTCCTCAAAGTTATCAGGAAAAAGAGGCTGTTCAAATTTAAAGATTAATAGTCAGGCACTTGTATCGTAAATTTCGCCTTTTTTCAGGTAGAGCTGCCACGATTACATTTTATATTGTTCAGTCCGCCTGTATGCTTAAGGTTGTTGGGCATAACACTGACGAATTTGCAATGGATTTGGAAACGAAGTTATGATTCACAAAAAATCCATGAAAGTTTGTTTTCTTTCAGGGATTTTCTGTCATTGTTATTTAAAGAAAGGAATGAATTGATTTTAGCTAGGCAGCCATTTGATTTAATTTATCTAATGCTGCTGTCGCTGCTTCTTGAACACCCTTGTCTTCATCATTCTTAGCGATTGTAAACAATGTATTCAAATCTTTTTTGTAGCTTGGGTTTTGGATGTAGCTTAATGCTTCAATCGCAGAAGTTCTAACCATTGGGTTAGGGTTATTCTTCAGTTGTTCTACAACTGTAACTGCACCAGGCAATTCAGTTAACGGAACTGTTGTATTTGTTAATTTAGCTACTTCATCTCCATAGAGTTTCTGAAGGATTGCTGATGTAAACATTGCATAGCTTTTGTTTCTTTCAGCTTGTTCCATAGGAGTGATAGATGTAGCCAGCTGTTTTTCAGCATCAGTCATCTGCTGGTTAGATAATAGTTTTTGTCTTGCCGCAATCTGTTCCTGTGTAGGACCTGCTAATTTGCTTGAGTCTGCATTAACAATATTAGTCAATGCGTCCATTACTTTAACATCAAGCAATTCAGTAGCTTTCTGCGGGTCTTCTTTTACCATGTTAGCCATTTCTTCCATTGTTGCAGCTTGAACTTCGTAATCCGGGCTTGTCAATTTAGAAATAAAAGCATTTAAATCAACCTGTGGAGCTACAGGAGCAGCTGGAACAACTTCCGGTTTTTGAGCTTCAACAGGAGCTGCTGCCGGCTGTGGAGCTGACGCAGGCTGTGTAACAACCGGTTGCGGAACTACAGGTGCCTGTGGAGCATTAATATTTTGCTGAGCAACCTGAGGAGCAACAACTTCTACCGGAGCTGGAGCGGCTGGAGCTTGCGCTGCCGGAGCCGGTTGAGCCGGCAATTGCGGCTGAGCTGGCATGTAATAAGGCTGTTGCTGAGCCTGTGGATACTGATATAATTGAGCTTGCGGATAAGTGTAATACGGCATTGTAGGTGTTGCATATTGAGGAGCCTGTTGAGGAACATTTACAACAGACTGTCCAACACCTGGAGCAGATACACTTGGATTGTGAACATCAATCTTTACTGCATTGTAATTAGGAGCAGGTGTAGCTAAAGGCTGCACTTGGGGTTGTTGCAAGTAAGGATTTACATAATTTGGAATTTGCATCATCTTATTTTCTTCCTTTCAATAAATAATATTGTCTTTATTCCTATTCTACCCTTTAAATACTCCTCAAGAAATAAAATTGCTAAAATGTCGTTTTTTTTTAACAAAAGTTAACATTAAAAATAAGAAAAACTGATTTGAAATTTTACAAAACATAAGATATATTTACATTTGTAGGACAAATATTTTATTTATGATATAATGATGTTTGGACACAGGGTATTTATCCGGACTAGAGAATTTATATAGTTAAAGGCGTTTATTTATCATGTTAATTAACAAAAAAGAAAAAAAATCCATACGCTCGGCTTTCGGTAAAACACTGGCAAAGCTGGGACAGACACATCCTGAGATTGTAGTTATGGATGCTGATTTGGCATGCTCTACCCAGACACAGATTTTTCAGAAAGAATTTCCTGAAAGATTTTTTGATGTAGGTATTGCGGAGCAAGATATGATAGCTTCGGCAGCAGGTTTGGCGGCAGCAGGAAAAACGCCTTTTGTTTCAAGCTTTGCCATGTTTGCAACAGGAAGAACTTATGACCAGATAAGAAATACCGTCTGCTATCCGGAATTTAACGTAAAAATTGTAGGAACACATGGCGGAATTACTGTTGGAGAAGACGGAGCCAGCCATCAGGCGCTGGAAGACATCTCTTTAATGCGCTCTATTCCTAATATGTCCGTTATCGTTCCGGCAGATTGCAGAGAATGCGAACAGGTAATTAAGTTTGCAGCAGAAAATTACGGACCGATGTATATAAGAATACCGAGAACAAACGTTTGCGATATATTTGATGAAAATTATGAATTTGATTTCTGCAAGGTAAAAGTTATTGAAGACGGAAGTGATGTAACAGTTATTACTAACGGAGAAACACTTGCGGAAGTAATTGAGGCAGCGGAAATATTAAAACAGAACGGCTATTCTGTACAAATTTTACATGCTCCTGTAGTTAAGCCTCTTGACGGCGCTACTATTATCGAAAAAGCAAAACAAACAAAGTTTGTTATAACAGTTGAAAATCATTCTATAATAGGCGGTTTAGGAAGTGCTGTTTGCGAGCTTCTTGCGGAATATTACCCTATGCCTGTCCAGAGAATTGGAATTAATGATACATTCGGACAAAGCGGCAAATGGGATTATCTGCTTGAATACTACGGGCTGACTGCAAACAAACTGGCTAAAACTATAAAAAAACATATTGATACCTACAGACTGGTAAAATAATAAGGACTAAAAACATATGATTCAATTCAGAGCTGTAACCAAAAAATACAAAAATGACCACTATGCACTAAAGAATGTTAACCTTGATATTCTTTCAGGTGAATTTGTATTTATCGTAGGAGCTTCCGGTGCCGGAAAATCTACGTTAATGAAGCTTTTATATAATGAAGAACGCCCTACAAGCGGAACTGTAACAATTGGCGGTATTAATATTGCCAACCTCTCAAATGACAAAGTTCCAAACTTAAGACGCTGTATGGGAATTGTATTTCAGGATTATAAATTGCTCCAGAACATGAGTATTTATGATAATGTTGCGTACGTTATCAGAACTCTGGGGATTAGTTCAAGAGAAATAAATGCCAGGGTCACAGGAGCTTTAAAAATTGTAGGGTTATATGATAAAATGCATGCCACACCGGCAGAGCTTTCCGGCGGTGAACAGCAAAGAGTAGGTATCGCTCGTGCAATTGTAAACGGACCTCCGCTTTTGATTGCTGATGAGCCTACAGGAAACTTAGATCCTAAAAACTCTATGGAAATCATGCAGATTCTGGATCAGATTAACCAGAGAGGGATTACTGTTATAGTTTCAACACATGATAATGCTATGGTAGACTATTTTAGAAAAAGAGTTATTACCCTTGATAAAGGTGAAGTTGTAAGGGATATTCAAGCAGGTACTTATGAGTGATCAAAAATTAAAAATAAAAAAACAGGTAAAAAAACATATACCAAAAGACTGGCTGTGTGAATTAAGAATTTTATACAGACTTTCAATGGAAACATTTTACGATATTAAAAGAACAGGTATAGTAAACCTTGTCATTATTACAACAATGGCAGCGATTTTAACAATCTTCGGTTCATTCTTTAGAACAGCAATGTCAATTTCTGCGTTTGCGCATGAACTTGGAAATGTTCTTGAGATTTCTGTTTATTTAAAATCAGGTACAGATACTAATATTGCAAAAAACAGAATTAAAGAATTTGAGCATGTAGAAAGCGTAAAAATTATACCAAAAGATGTTTCATGGCAGAATTTGCGAAGGGAGATGAACCTTCCTGATATTAGCAATCCTCTTCCTGACACTCTTCATGTTAAAGTAGATAAACCTGAAAATATTTCTACAGTATTTAAAAACATAAAAAAGCTTAACTCTGTAGAGGATATGAGTTATGCCCAGGAACTTGCTAAAAAAATCCAGACACTAAATCATGTTGTAAATACAATAACCGTACTTGTTATTATAATAATGGGAATTTTGACAATTACCATTATCAACAACACGATACAGCTTGTTATTCAGTCGAGAAAAGACGAGATTGAAATTATGAGGCTTATGGGTGTTTCTAACTGGTATATCCGATTTCCGTTAATTATGCAGGGAGCATTCTACGGATTTACAGGTGCTGTTGTTGCAATAATACCTCTGAATTTTGTTCAGAACGGTCTTAATAATATGCACCAGTTCTTTATTGTACCATCACCTTTATACGCCCAGAGCATTGTTATATTCACAATGTTTATGATGGCTATACTCTTTGGTGCAGGCGGAAGCTTCTTATGTATCAAAAAACACCTGCAGGTGTAATTGACTATGAATAATATTTTACTAATCACAGACGACACATCTACAATAGAGGCATTTGATGATAAACTCGTTTTATTAAGAGAATCTGACAGAGTATCTTATTGTGATTATGAAGATGCACCCGATGTAATATTTGAAAACAGTTACGATATTACAATTATTCAGGAGCATGAAGATAAAGAAAAAACTCTAAATCTTATAAAATATATTAAGGACAAGTGTTTAAATATTATTCTTTTAACCAATAATTACGACAGGAATTTTGTGTTAAGTGCTTATGATGAAGGAATTGATGATTACGTATCAGTAAAAGCTGACCCGTCTGAAATGCTGATTAGAGTCATAAACTGTATAAAAAAATCCAATTTGAAAAATGAAATTTCAAGATATAAAAATTACCTCAAAGAATATGGTGTTATATCAGAAAGCACAGGCTTCTTCAGCCAGAAATTTGCACCAGAAATATGCCAGCTTGAGATTAACAACTTTAGCAATTCAGGTGCTTTAATTATCTTGTCGCCGGATGAAGAGGGGAAAGCAAGCTTTTCTGCTGATAAATTTTCTGATGCAATTAAAAAGTCTATAAGACATGGCGATATTGTTGCAAATGCCAGCGGTTCAAAATATTATATTATGCTGTCTGAAACAGGCTTAAACGGGGCGGTAGCTGTTTATGAAAAGATTAAAGCAGAACTGAAAGACGGCTTTACGATAAAAGCAGGTATCTGTGAAATCAAAGGTTCTAATTTTACAGACAGTGAAAAAAGAGCTCAATGTGCACTTTCTGAGGCAATGATCAACAACCAGGAGATGGTAATTTATGCAGATAAAAATGAAACGCTGGATGAATGGCTTGATACTCCGCATATGTCTGAAAAGAATTACAAATTATTTAAACAGATATTTAATAAAAAACTTGAAAAAGTTATCGCTCCTGTTTTTTACAGGTTACAAAAAAGTTACGAAGAAAAACTTTTTAATACAAAAATTGAGCAATACACAGATGAAAATCAGAGCGTGTTCTGCCTGAAAAATCCAAAACAGGAGAGCAGATTAAAAATTGTTTATCCCGGATTTGCTAAAATCATAATATATATTACCCATGCGGGATTGGATAGTCCTGAAAACAGCGAGATAACAATGCCGCTGAATAAAATAACACAGAAAGAATTAATAAGAATAGTTGAAGATTTTATAAAAGAGTTTAAGACAACAATAGATTAAGGAGAGAAAAATGAATACACTATCTGCTGAGAATAGTCTTGTAATCATAATTGATATTCAGGAAAGATTAGTAGGAGCTTTGGATAAGGACATCGTTGTTACAAGAGCTGTAAGGGTAGCGAGTGCGGCAAAGGCTCTGGGTATTCCGGTACTTGTTACCGAGCAATATCCTAAAGGTCTTGGCAATACTGTACCTCAATTAAAAGCTGTCTTGCCGGAAAATACCGAAATTATTGAAAAAACATCATTTAATGCACTTTTAGAAGAAGGAATGCCGGAAAAAATTGCAGCTTATGGAAAAAAACAAATAGTTTTATTTGGGATTGAAACACATATTTGTGTTCACCAGACTGCAGCAGCATTACTTGAGGCAGGTTATGAGGTTTATATTATAAAAGATGCCTGCGCAAGCCGCAACAAATATGAATTTAAACAGGGAATTGAGATAATGCAGCAAAACGGCGCTAAAATTTCCTGCGTTGAAATTGCACTTTTTGAATGGCTGAAAGGCGCAAAGCATCCAAAGTTCAAAGAAGTTCAGGCTTTGATAAAATAAAAAGCTCCATAAAGGAGCTTTTTATTTTGGACACTCGCATGACATTAGCCTGCAAGAACTTCCATTCCAATAGGTTCCTTTGAAAGAGTCCTCACAGCCATTACACTCACTAGCAGCATAACAAGCTTCCTCAGTAGTGCAGCCAGCTAGATTTTCTAGAGAACACTCTTTTTCTAAATCTTCTGTTATATCTGATACTTTGCCGTTATTCGAAATTTTAAATTTATACAAATCTTTTTTTACTGTATTGGGATTTTTGGGACCGTTTACATCCGCTAGTATTGTGAAGCTGTTGATATTACCCGTACCAACGCTGCCATCCGGACTTAAGCCATATACCATTCCATCTGTGGTCGCATATATATATGCGGCATTTTCCCATAATGAAACTATTTTCTGCTTCTTTGTTTTATATTCCTCTGGCAGCTCGTCGGCAGTTAGACCGCTTGCACTGTCTTTTACGATTGAGAATACTGATTTATGTTCTTTCGAAACACATTCAAGATCATAACAATTCCATATAGGTAAATTCTCTACTTTAAAATTCTCATTCTTTGACATCATTAACATATAACCGTTTGACACAATATTTCTGCTCTTTTTATACTGGCTTTCCAATACTTTTTCCTGTTGATTATTGATTAGTGTCGGAAGTGTCAGTGCAGCTACCACTCCGATTATACCGAGTGTTATCAATACCTCGGCTAAGGTAAAACCTAATCTTAACTTGTTTTGACCGGCGGCGCTACATGGCTCGTTGCCTGCACCAATACCAGATAAGGAGCTTAAATTACCTTGCCCCCCCCCCGGAAATCATTACTATCACTGCGTTTTGCATAACTTAATCTCCTTTTTTAGTTGTATCTTTTCTTTCTTCCTTTTTGATTAAATATAAAACTTTTTGAGGCGATAGCGGGAACAGCGCGGGAGCGTGCCCTCAAAAAGTTTTATATTTAATCAAAAAGTGTTTCTGCTTTGTGTTGCTTATATAAGTTATTCAAAGATTGTTATTATCATTATATAAGATTATTTGACAAAATTCAACCCGCTAACGAAATATCTAAAATAATTTGATTTTTTAAATCTTCAACTGATGCAAATTTTTTTTCGGGCCTTATCATCTTCAAAAACTCAACGATAATTTCATCTCCGTAAATATCCTTATCAAAATCAAGGATATGGGTTTCAAGAGAACACTGCTTAGTATTAGAAACAGTTGGTCTGATACCAAAATTAGTAATTCCCTTATACTTTTTCCCTTCATATGTGACAATAACAGAATAGACACCAAATGGTAAATCAATCAGCTCTGGAGGGTATAAGAGATTTGCAGTACGAAATCCTATTTTACGCCCAAGCTGCTGACCCTTTATAACGTTTCCGGATATTGTAAAATTATATCCGAGCATTTCATTTGCATTTTTAATTTGACCTTTTGATAAAGCTGTTCGGATTACAGTACTGCTGATCGTGTCATTAAGTATTTTTTGCGGCGGAATTTCAAAATATTTATATCCATAAACGCTTTGCTTTTCTGTTAGCAAATCAACTCCGCCGGATTTTTTCGCACCGAAATAATGATTAAAACCGGTTGATATAGATTTTGGCGAGAAGTTATCTATCAGAATATTCTTCAAATATTCATCAGCAGAAAGCATACAGAGCTTTGTGTCAAAATCAAGTATGTAGACATAGTCAACCCCAAGGGATTCCAAATGTTTAAGCCTGTCTTCCCTTGTTAAAATGTATTTCGGGCATACGCCATAAAAGAAACAGCAAGGATGATCTTTAAATGTTATAACTGCAGACTTATTCCCGTTTTTACGCGCATAGTTAACAGCACTGCCAATAACTTTTTGATGTCCCAGGTGTACACCGTCAAAATAGCCTAGAGCAAGGGATAAATTCGGATTTTTATTTAACTCAGTAAAGATTTGCATAATCTTATTATATATCAAATAAAAAAAGTTCCCTTGGTTAAGGGAACTTTTTTAGGAATAATTTATTACTTACTTATGCTGCTGAACAGTGCTTTTTAAATGAAGTTCACGCAGCTGCTGCAAAGAAGCTTCGCCTGGAGCATCGCTCATAAGGTCTTTTGCACCTGAATTTTTCGGGAATGCAATAACATCACGAATAGAATCAGTTCTTGCAAGTAAAGCAACAAGTCTATCCAAACCAATTGCCAATCCCGCATGAGGCGGTGTACCATATTGAAGCGCATTCACCATAAAACCGAATTTTTCTTTAGCTTCTTCTTCGGTTAAGCCGAGAGCTTTAAATATAGCAGATTGAACTTCTGATGAGTGAATTCTGACACTGCCGCCGCCGAGTTCTGTTCCGTTATAAACAATATCGTAAGCAATTGATTTAACGTTACCCAAATCGCCGGATTTAAGTTTGTCTAAATCCTCGATACAAGGTGAAGTAAACGGATGGTGCATTGCCATAAATCTGTTTTCTTCATCACTCCATTCAAACATAGGGAAGTCAACAATCCACAACAAATTATGTTTGCTTTCGTCAATGAGATTTAAAGATTTACCAAAGTGAAGTCTTAATCTTCCCATAATGTCATAAACAAGCTTCGGTTTGTCTGCAACAAAGAAGATAATATCACCGGCTTCAGCACCTGCACGTTCCTGAATAGCCTTAGCCTGTTCATCTGTAACAAACTTCAATACAGGAGATTTAGCAGTACCGTCTTCATTGTAAATGATATTAGCAAGAGCTTTAGCACCGAATGATACTGCAAGTTTTGTAATATCATCAATATCTTTTCTTGAATACTTAGCACCGCCAGGTATTCTTATACCGCGCACAATACCGCCGTTTTGCAAGGTCTTTTTAACAATATCGAAATTGGATTCAAGGATAATATCACCAATGTCAAATAATTCAAGACCGAAACGTGTATCAGGTTTATCGGACCCGTATCTGTCCATTGCTTCCTGCCAAGGCATTTGAATGAACGGAGGTTTAACCTCAACGCCAGCGGCTTTGAAAGTATCAACAATCAAACCTTCAACAACTTTAATAACATCTTGCTGTTCAACAAATGACATTTCAATATCAATCTGTGTAAATTCAGGCTGTCTGTCCGCACGAAGGTCTTCATCTCTAAAACATTTTGCAATCTGGTAATATCTTTCAAGCCCGCCAACCATTAATAATTGTTTGAAAATCTGCGGTGACTGAGGCAGTGCATAGAATTTACCTTCCTGAACACGTGAAGGAACAAGATAATCTCTTGCACCTTCCGGAGTTGTTTTGATTAAAATAGGAGTTTCCACTTCCAGAAAGTCAAGATTATTCATATAATTTCTTGCAGCCTGAACTATTTTATGACGGAGAACGAGTTTATCCTTCATAGCATCACGTCTAATATCAAGGTATCGGTATTTAAGACGAATATCTTCAGATACATTTTCATCATCAAGCACAAACGGCAGAGTTTTTGCTTCTGAAAGGATTTCAATACTTTCAGGATACATTTCCACCTGCCCTGTAGGATATTTTTCATTGTAAGTTTCTTCAGGACGTTTAGAAACTTTTCCTTTTACGGTAATTACATATTCAGTTCTGACTTTTTCCAGAACTTTGTGAACTTCAGGGTTAATCTGCGGGTTTGCAACAATCTGGAAAAATCCGCTTCTATCTCTCAATTCCACAAATAAAATACCGCCCAAATCACGGATTGTAGCAGCCCATCCTGATAAAACCACTTCTTCATTAAGGTTGTTAAGATTAAGCTCTCCGCAATTATGCGATTTCATTCTTGTTTTAATCATTATTTTATCTTCCTTTTCTAGTAAATGTCTGCTAATATCTTATCAAAAACATAAAAAATGCACCAGCTTTTTGTATTTTTTACAAAAAATGATACAAAATTGGAATTACCCAGCGCGTATGATAAGTTTTCAGAAGTATCCATGAAGCATACAACAGAAGCAGGAATATAAAAATAATTAAAAGGATTTTATAATATTTTTGAAACTTTTCAGAAACGTAATCTTTATTCTGGGCAAAAATAAGAAATATAAAGGGCAGAATTGAGATTAAATATCTTCCCTGAAATCCTGATATTTTATAAGTTCCTACAGGCGTCCACGTAATATATAAAACACAATGAAGCATTGTAAGAAACATAAATAATACCGCCAACGATAAAATTCTTTGCGGATTGGAAACTTTTTTCTCAGGCAGAAAGAAAAAGGAAGAGAAAAATGCAAGTATTGTGATTATATAAATATGTAAAGCAAATCTTACATCCAATAGCCCCAAAATTCCGATACAACCTCGTATATAATAAAAACAATTATGTATTAAAGCTTTTATATACAATAAAATAAAATCAAAAGGGTTATGCAGCAAAAGATACCGGTGTATGTCCGGAGATGCCTGAGGATTATAAAACGGCAGATTTATCGAAGCCCACCAGGACATCAGTGCAAATGCTGCACCAAGGCATAAAAACGAAAATAAGTATTTATGTTTCTTGATAGGAAGGAAAAAGAACAGAAATATCGGATAAATTGCACCTTTGGTAAACGCACTTAATACAGACATCAAAACAAGCAGAATATAATCCTGTCTTTCAAGGTCTTTTTTGTCATATATAAGCTTAAAAAGATAAGCAAAAAACAGAAAAGAAAACGCATTATTAAATGCATCTGCGGACAAAGACATCCCCACATAAACAGACATCGGCAAAAGTGCTGCAAATAGAAATTGATACTTAAAAACCGGCGTTATTCGTATAGCCGCGGCTATTAAGGCAATCCACATCAGGAGATTAAAAATTCTCCCAAGATAAAACATAACAGCACCGCCCCAGAACTTTCCAGCATTTAATCCCAAAGATGAAAAAGCATATAATACAGGCGGATAACCGGTAACCTGATAGACTTCAGCAGGTCTAATTAAAGAGAACTGTCTTTGGATATATTTATCACATTCAACATTTTGCGCCGGAGTTTTATTGTAAAAAATCCCGTCCGCGACCTCGCATGCCCGCAAAAGATGAGAAGATTCATCCGGCACTTTATAAGGCGGGGTTAAAAACATAAAAATCACACCGAATATAAACGCAAAAATTATAAATATAAATTCAGGTTTCCAAATCCGCATATCCCATCCAAAGAAGAGTAAGGGCGGATATACCGCCCCTTATACTACCAATTATTTTTTATCAAACATCTGTTTAATACCGTCAACAGAAGATAAAATTCCTGTTGCCTCATAAGGCATATAAACAACCTTGTTATTTTCACCTGCTGTAATAGAGGTTAAAGTTTCAAGGTATTTCATCGCAATCAGGTATTTATCAGGCTGCCCTTTATCAGCTAAAGCATTAATAATTCTCTGAATAGCTTCCTTTTCAGCATCAGCTTCAATTACACGCGCCTGCGCAATACCTTCGGCTCTTAAGATTGCTGCCTGTTTTTCACCTTCTGCCTGGTTAATAGCAGCCTCTTTCTGACCTTCTGCTTTAAGAATTGCTGACTTTTTCAAACCTTCAGCTTCCAGGATTGCTGCACGTCTGTCACGCTCGGCTTTCATTTGTTTTTCCATTGAACTCTGAATATCAGCCGGCGGAATTATGTCCTGCAATTCAACTCTGTTTACCTTAACGCCCCATTTATTAGTTGCTTCATCTAGAATTGCTCTCAATTCCTGATTAATCTTGTCGCGGGAAACAAGAGTTTCATCCAGGTCAAGCTGTCCTACAAGGTTTCTTAAAGTTGTCTGGGTTAACTTTTCTATTGCATCAGGAAGGTTTGCAATAGCATATACAGCCTTTTTAGCATCCACTATCTGATAATACAACAACGCATTAATTGTTATAGTAACATTATCTTTTGTAATAACATTCTGGCGAGGAAAGTCAAATACAGTTTCCCTTAAATCAATTCTTGAAACCTCTTTAGAATATGAATAAACAGTACCGTCTATTCCTCTTTGCGTAACACGTTTTGCCATACCGCGCGGAGCCTCAAGAACCGGAATTATAAAATTCAAACCGGACTCAAGAGTTTTTTCGTATTTACCTAAGCGCTCAACGATAATTACTTCCTGCTGCTGGACAATCAAAATACCTTTTGCAACATAAATAATTACAGCAACAAGCAGTATCCATAATAAAATTGTCATAATTTACACCCTTTCTACGTACATAACCAAACTGTCATTTTTAACAATGCGAACTTCTGAACCGGCCGGAAGCTCATCATCATTCTCAACTCTGGCATCCCAGCGTTCGTCATATATAGTAATAGCACCGCTGTACTTTGTTACAGGTTCGATAACCTTAACAATCTTACCGATATATTCAGCCTTAAGTCCTGTTTCTTTTTCTTTGGAGTGCTTCAGTGTTCTTAAAAGCAGCGGTCTTAGCACAAATACCGAAACAATTGATAAGATAATAAAATCAACGGCTAACATATTCCCGTCATGAATAAATAAAGATATAACTGCTGTTATAAAACCTGCAATAGCCAGGTTTAAGAAAAACATTGACGGAATGAGCATTTCAAGAATAATACAAACGACACCGGCAATTGAATAAATCTGCCATAATAGCATAATAAAACTCCTGTCTCTAATACAAAGATAATTATAACATATACATTTGATTTTAGCAAATAGCCGCCATTGTTAGATAATGTACACTTTCTAGAACTTCATTTGCAGGCTTGTAATATATAATATATTCAATCCCAAGCAAACTTCTAGGCAATACACACTTTTGTGTTATTTTGCAGAACAATGGCTGCTCATTTCCTTGCTGCAAAAATTTTTATTAATTGTGTGTCCTTTGCCCACCCTGAAAATTTATCTGTGCTAACATAATTATATGATTACCTTTGATAGTTTAACTCTAAAAGCCTGGACAGAAGAAAACTCTGAATTTTTAAACGGCGCAAGAATACAGAAAATTCAGCAGCCGACAAGAAGAGAGTTTGTATTCACAATAAGAAATAATGCGCAAACCAGAAAATTTTATGTGAATATAAATCCCCAGCTTCATCACCTTTGCTTCATGAGCAAAGAAAATGAAGCCCGCAGAATAATTGAAATTCCGCAAAAACCGCCGATGTTTTGTATGCTTTTAAGAAAATATCTGGAAAACTCAAAAATTTGCGGGGTAAAACAACCGCCTTATGAGAGAATTCTGGAGTTTTATATAGAAACATATAATGAGTTATCTGAAAAAATATATTTGTGTCTTGCTATAGAACTTATGGGCAAGCACTCCAACATAATCCTATACAATGATGATACAAATGTTATTATAGGATGCGCACATAATGTAGGAGCTGAAAAAAGCAGTGTAAGAGAAATGGCAGGAACGCTTCCCTACATATATCCGCCAAAGCAAATTAAATCAGATATTCTCAACTATAACGGCGAAATTGACTACAATACGCTTTCTAACGATTTTTTCTGGTTTTCAAAATCTTTTGCATCACAATGTACGGACAAACCGCTTTCAAAGCTGAAAGATTTCATTAATTTGAAAAATATGCACCCCGCAATTTCTCAAGATTATAAAGAATTTTCACTTTTTAAAGAACTGATTGAACCCGCCTCTGAGCAGGAAAGTGTTAATGCAATGATTGATAATTATTTTACATATTATCAGGCAAAAGAAAAATTCAAAGCTTTACGAACTCATCTAACAACAGAAACAAATCAAAAATTAAAAAGAATAAAAACTTCACTAAACAAAATTAACGCACAGATTAAACGCGACGAAAAACACGACCGATACAGACTATTAGGCGATTTAATCATGGCGAACCTTTATAATAACAAAGATTACTCATCAAAAATCGATGTTTTTGACTACGAAAATAATAAAAACCTGACAATCGAACTTGATGAAACAAAAACACTTAAAGAAAATGCAAATCAATTCTATAAGCTTTATAACAAAGGCAAAACATCAAAGCTAAAATTGACCGAAATGAGCGAACAGCTTAAAGAGAATAAAGCTTACTGCGAACAGGTGCTATATTCTATCAACTGCGCAGAAAACATAAAAGAACTCCTGGAAATAAAAGCAGAGCTTGAACCGGAAGAAAAAACTAAAGAGAAAAAAAATGCAGTTGAACCTATGCAGCTAAAAGAAGGAGCTTACACAATCTTTATAGGAAAAAACAACCGACAAAACGATTATATAATCTCAAAACTTGCACAGGATGAAGATTTGTGGTTTCACACGCGAAACTGCGCCGGCTCACATGTTTTGCTGAAAGGGAAGAACCCGCCGGATGAAATTATCTTAAAATGCGCCAGACTTGCAAAAATAAACTCATCAGCCTCTGAATCCTCAAAGGTTGGCGTAATTTATACTAAACGAAAATATCTAAGAAAGCCGCCAAAAGCAAACTTAGGATATGTAACTTACCGCGAAGAACAAGAGTTAATCATTGACTAATGGCTGAAAAATTGGAAGAAATTCAAAATCGAATTGATAATATTGCTATGGCAAAGAAAAACGTTATAGCATTAGTTGATTGTGATTCTTTTTTCGTATCCTGCGAACAGAAGGTTAATCCGGAGCTCAAAGGAAAACCGGTCTTCGTAATGTCCGGCAGAGGACAGTGTGTAATCTCTCGCTCAAAAGAAGCAAAAGCTCTCGGTATCCGTATGGGTATGCCGTATTTTCAGATTACAGGAAAAATGAAAGAGGCTGTTTACATAAATGCCAGCCACGATTTGTATTCAGAAATTTCCAAAGAGGTTATGGCAGTTCTAAAACGATTTTCTCCTAAAGTTGAAGTCTATTCGATTGACGAAGCTTTTGTAGATTTAACCGGTCTTGAACGGCTTTATAAGAAAAATTACCTTGAAATAGCGCAGATGATAAGGCAGGCTGTAAAAGATGAAGTTGATATACCTGTTTCAATAGGATTAAGTTCTTCAAAGTCGCTTGCGAAACTGGCATCAGATAAGGCAAAAACACATGAAGACGGTATTTTTTTAATCGGCTCGCGCAAGATTATTCCTGTACTTGAACAAACAGGCATTGATGAGATATGGGGAATCGGAAGAAATTTATCTGCAATGTTCAGGCGTCATGGAATTTTAACAGCCTACGAACTGGTAAAACAATCAGACCTGTGGCTTAATAAACAAATAGGAATACGCGGGCTGGAAATGAAGCATGAACTTCTCGGAGAGATGGTGTCTCCGGTTTCTGATGAAGTTAAGCTTCCTAAATCAATCCAGAAAACAAGCGCAATGGCAAAGTTTACATCAGACAAGGAATATATTAAAAATTCACTGAATTACCACATTCACAGAGCCTGTGTAAAACTCAGAAAAATCAATGCAAAATGCCATGGTGTCGGTATTATGCTGAGAACAAAGGATTTTAAGGTTTATTATGATAAAAGAGTTCTAAATCAGGCAACAAGCTTTGAACTGGAGATTTCGGATGTAATATTTGAAATGCTTGATGAGCTTTATAATCCAAATATTTTATACAGAAGCACCGGAGTTATACTTGATACATTTGTGCTAAATTCAGAAGCCCAGCTTTCGCTTTTTGCTGATAATGAAGCAAATGATAAGAAAGATAAGCTTTCAAAATGTTTTGACAAACTTGAAGAAAAATTCGGCAAAAATATAATCCAAACCGGCTTTATAACAGAGGATGTCTAAAAGAAAACTTGCAGATTTACGGGCATATGTTATAATTAGAATAGAAAAAGGAGGGTATATTTATGCAAAACAGAATTATAGCTTCATTCCTAAGAAGGGGGGGGGGGCTTAGATAGTGCCGGCGGGCTTTTTCACGCTTCGGGATTATCCCGTTCCGCATTTACCTTAGCGGAAGTTTTAATTACCTTAGGTATTATTGGTATCATAGCAGCTATGACTTTACCGTCACTTGTTGGAAAATACAGAAGCAAGGCTGCATCTGTTCAGTTAAAAAAAATGTATACTGTTATATCTCAGGCAATGCTTAGGGCAATACCTGACGGAGATTATAACAACTTAAGTTTTGCTGGCGGAGGAGATACTAACAGCGTACTAGAGTTTTTTAATAATTATCTGAAACCACAGATAAAAACAATGAATATAAAATCGGGCTTATATGCAAATGATTTTAAAAAATTTAACAAAAAGAATCAGAGTATAAGCTGCGGCAGCGGAGTTTTAAGCTTTCAAACCCCTGACGGCTACGAATTTTGTATTGATACCTGGGGAAACAGTGATGCTGAGTTTGTTCAAAATATGTACGGAGTAGATTTAAACGGTATAAGCGGAAGTATTGTTGTTGTTTACGCTGATGTTAACGGACAAAAGAAACCAAACACTCTGGGGAAAGATGTATTTGTTTACGTACTCAACAGAAAAGGGCTTCAACCGGCCGGTATTAGTAAAAATGATACAGAAGTTGAAACCGAATGTAAAAATACCGGCTACTACTGCTTCACTAAAATCATGAGAAATGGTTGGGAAATGTCTCAAGATGATGTATATTAAGACAAAACAAAAGCTCCCTTTTTAAAGGGAGCTTTCAATTTTAGTTTATTCAAAAATCCAACCGTTTGTTAAATCAACCTTTATAGGCTGGAGCAGTTTTAGATACAGAACACCATCCGGCTGAACATCAAGTTTTTCACCCTTTAATGCTGCTCTTACAAACTTCATAAACCAGTTTCTGTGTTTTGTCACATTACTTGTACCATGGAAACCTGCGGTCTGATCATTGTTTGTTACAACAAGAGAGTTATCGAGAACAAGTACACCATTTCGTACAAACCATTTGCCGCTTCTTACATCCATAAGCTGCCCTTTAAGCTGGGAACCTTTATAAACAAGAATATATTTATCCTTTGTAATATAGTTTTCCGGAGCAACAGCTGCATATATTTCACCGGCTTTTGAAGATTGGGAGCTTATATATTTTGTAAGCTTTATTGGAACAATTGCCCCGGCAGGAATTGTTCCTACACTGCCTTGGACAACAGCATTTTCAACAACATATCCTTCACCGGTTTTCTTTCTCATTGCTTCTGCAAGCTTTGCATTCGGATTAAGTTTAGCCTGTTCCATCATATCGTATAAAATAGCAGCAACTTCAGCTCTTGTTGCAGGACGTTCGGCTTCAATATTCTTCTTACCATCAGAAGGCATAACAACAAGCATATCCAGAATTTCAGCTTTTCCTGCCGGAATAATAAATTCTTCCGGAATTTTATCTGCATCAGCATATTTTCTTGACAAAACCTCTTTTGCTTTTTGTGCGCTTATTTGTTCAGTTGTTAAAGCATTGACAGCAACTGTCATAGACTCTGCTCTTGTAACGGTATCATCCGGTCTGAAAGGTTCACCGGACGGAGGACAGGAAATTAAATCAAAAAACAAAGCTTTTTGTATAGCATCATATGCCCAGAAGTCCTCTGTAATATCAGTAAAAGCTACAGGCTGAGCTACAGTTGTATGCTGCTGCCCCAAAGCTTTTATAGCCATTGAAGCAAATTCAGCCCTAGTAACATTATCGTCAGGTTTAAAAGTTCCGTCCGGATAACCTACAATTACACCTTTGTCAGTAAGTATTTGAATCTCTTCAGATGCCCAGTGGTCTTTTGCCACGTCAGGGAACTGAAACGCATTTGCAGCATTAAATCCGAAAACGAATACTAATGCCAAAAGAGCCATTCTTAGTATGTTTTTCATAACCATTCTCCTATATAAATATCCATTAAAATCGTACAATCAAAACACATTTTCAGCAATATAATCTAAAGTTATGTAAAAACACGCAAAAATCAAGATTGACATATTTTTACATTCACAAGATGATAAAAATTATCTAAGGAGTAACGAGTAATTATGAAAATTTTACCTGTAAATATATTCCGGCATAGGGATTTAAGCATTACAAACAGCAAAAAAGATAAAAATGCGGTTCTTTCAACTCCTTTTACATCAAACGATACTGCACATTTTGGTTCGATTTTGGATATGCAGATTGGAGAATTAAAGGAAATATTTGAAAATGAAATAAATCCATTCATAGAAAAAAATAAGCCAATGTATATTCAAATAGGAAAAATAGGTTATGATTCCCAGGAAAAATTAAAACTTGCCAAAAATCTTAACCAGCAGTTATTTAATAAAAAATTTGACTTAGAAAATAATATTACAATAAAAAAAGTCGAAAAAACGGTTGAACCATACAGAAAATATCTGGATAACATTAAAGAATTTGAACAAACTTCACGCTTTATATTAAACAGTAAATATTACGCAACACCGGAAATGGTGAGGTTTATCGAAAAAAGCCGTCCGAAAATATATCAGGGCAGGACTGAATTTTCTAAGATTAAGCCTGTTTATGATGAATATAATCAGACAAAACAAAATATAGATAACGATTTAAATAATATAGGTTTACAAAGTAATCCTGAATTTGCCCGAAAGCTCAAGGATCTGGATAATCAAAACCGTACTGCCGTAATGCTTATGCTTGTATCAGGTTATCCTGATATGTTAAAGCTGTCAGGAGATGCTGAAAAATTATTCAAAGACTATAAAGAACACACGCAGCCTGCATTTAAGATCATGGAACAGACCGAAAGACTTACCTATGAAACCCAGCGTTTCCAGGAACACAGCCTGTCTAACCGTAGTGAGCTTGATAAAGAAATAAAAGATTTTCTTGACGCAAATAAAAATTACAAATCAGAAAACCTGACAGAAGAAGAGATAAACACCGTATATAATGAATTTATTATTGCAGCTGATAATACAATAAATTCACACGCGAAAAAACTTGAAATGTTCGTTAAAGACAATCCTTTCAAAGTCAGCCCGAGAATAATTGATAAGACGCTAAAAGCCCAGCAAAGAACAAATAAACAACTGAGCATTCTACTACAAAAAGCTAAAGAGGAATTCTACAAAAATTAAACTGCCTGTTTATCTTCTTGCTTATTCATAGGATTCCAGGTATCCTTAAGATTATTTTTAATGAGGTTCTGGTAAAATTTTTCCTTAAAATCAAGCAGTTCCAGCTGTTTTTTAAGGTCTGCCAACTGCTGCATGGCCTTTTGTTTTGTATTATGAATAATTTCATACCTTTCCGGTATTGTAGAATCCCCGACAATACATAAATCAACATATCGCTTAACAGATTTGTTATCTATGCCAACAGAGCGGAGGCATTTAACTATTCTTACCCAGTCCAGATCATTTTCAGAAAACATTCTTATATTATTTTTATTACGCTGAACAAATGGGAACAAACCGCTTTTTGCCCAAAATCTTAAAGTATGTTCAGAAATTTCCATCTTATCTGCAACTTCTTTTACAGTATACATATGCACCTCCTAAACAATATTTTATCATGATGAAGCTTGCGTTTCAGCCATATTTCAGAGATTTGTAAATTTCTATTAATAATTTAGCAAAAATATTATTTAGCAGTTTTATTTAGTGAAACGAGGATGAACAGATGTACATTGTCAAAATATAAGGAGTATAAAGATGAAAGTAATGTCAATTAACCCGGCAGGAAACATCAACCGCCTGCAAAACAAAACACAACATAAAAAGAATACAGCATACAACCCGGGATTTCAGGGAAATGTAAAGATTTCTAATAATATATTGGAAGAAGTAACATCAAGCATGAGTTCATTTAGACAGGAAAACCAGGAAGCTGTATTTAACGCATTAGTAAAACTGAAACAGCACTTTACAAAAGTTGGAAGTGATAACTTAACAACATCAATTTATATAAAAGATACAACATCAATTGTTGATAATGGAAGCGTTAGTTTGATTGTATGGGGAAAGTTTTCGCCTATAGATAAAAATATTACCGAATTATTGAAAAAACATAAATATGTTGTGTCACCATCTCAATTAAAAAAATTACAAAACAATGACAAATATTTATTAAAACGTTTAGATTTTGGGAAAGAACTAGGCGGAATAACCCTTGGTTCAGTAAACAGAGATTTTAAACACTTTGAATACATAACCCCTAAAACAATGGATATATTCACAGATAATATGAAATTATTATACCCTGAAGATTCCGAAGCGAAAATATTCAAAGAAATAGTACATGAAAACTCAGGCTTCCGCAAATTCATAAATATCATACTGGATATATAAATGGAAATAACACCATAATAAAAAAGACTTCCTTATTGGAAGTCTTAAAAATGGTGGGCAGGGGTGGATTCGAACCACCGTAGTCTCGCGACGGCAGATTTACAGTCTGCTCCCTTTAGCCACTCGGGCACCTACCCGTATAAAATTTTAATAACCATCACCTCTACCCTTTTAAAACTTGCAGGTAGCACATATGCCCTTGACGAGATTTGAACTCGTGGCCTCTCCCTTACCAAGGGAGTGCGCTACCCCTGCGCCACAAGGGCTTATTCAAAAGCTTTGGTTATAAAGTACAAAAGCCGGCAATAGGAATCGAACCTACAACCTACGGTTTACAAAACCGTTGCTCTACCGTTGAGCTATGCCGGCTAACAGAATTTATTGTATTAAGAAAAAAATTAAAAGTCAAGAGTTTTTTTATTGTATAATTTCTTTGTTATGATTAAATATTTAGCACCTGTTTTATTACTTACTATTTCAAATATTTTTATGACTTTTGCCTGGTATGGACATTTAAAATTCAAGGCAACACCTATACTAATTGTCATACTTGTAAGCTGGGGGATTGCTTTTTTTGAATACTGCTTTCAGGTTCCGGCTAACAGAATCGGGCATGAAGTATATAATGCCGCTCAACTGAAAACAATACAAGAAGTAATTACATTAATAGTATTTAGCTTTTTTTCAGTTTTTTATTTAAAAGAACAGTTTAAGTGGAACTATCTTGTAGGATTTGCTTTCATAATTCTTGCGGTATTTTTTATTTTTAAAAAATGGTAATGAAGTCATTCCTTACTAAAGGATAAATATGTCTATGTATATAAAATAAAACTAAATATATTAATTTTAGTATTGACAAAATGTTAGGCATACCTTACAATATAAGTAAGGATTTATTCTTTTATGGAAAAAATAAATTGCAAAATCAGCGACAGCATTGCAGAAACATTGTTTATCCCATTATATATGCGTTCAATTGAAGCTAAACGTCCGGACGGTATAATAAAAGATGAACTAGCTTGTGAACTTATTGAAAAAATTAATTATGATTTTTCTAAATATAAAAGTGCACATGCCAGCGAATTAGGATGCGCAATAAGGATAAGACACTTTGATAGTAAACTTCAGGAATTTATTAACACACATAAAGATCCTGTTGCGGTATTAATAGGATGCGGTCTTGATACAAGATTTCAGAGGATAAAAGATAAAGGCAATTCTATATTTTACGAGCTTGATCTTCCGGAAGTTATAAATTTGAGAGAAGAATTAATTCCGCAATCAACTAATGATATTTACATAAAAGCCTCTATGTTTGAAAAAAGGTGGATGGATGAACTTAAAAGCAGACATCCCCATGCTGATTTCATTTTTATTATAGAAGGTGTCTTTATGTATTTCCCGGAAAAGGATTTACTGGATTTTCTTAATGAAATATCCAAGAGATTTAACAACAGTGAAATTTATTTTGATGTCTGCAATAAATTTGTAGTAGGAAAAACATTAAAACATGACGCTGTAAAATATACAAAAGCAAAATTTCTTTCAGGTTTTGACTCTCCGGCAGAAATAGAGAATGCAGTACCGGCATTAAAACATATTGAAAAATTTTACTTTGCTGATGATGAAAAAGCGCGGTGGAAATGGCTCGGAGTTTTATTCAGACTTGTACCTTTCCTGCATAATTCTTTCGGCATATATGGATTTAAGGTTGAAAATAAACATGATTGACAAAAAAACTCAAACAACATTAGACCGGTTGGAAATCGGGAAAGATGCAGTAATTACTGCAATCAATTGTGAAGATAAAGCATTGAGGAGACATATTCTTGATATGGGGCTTACTCCGGGAGTTGAAATTACTCTTATAAAAACAGCTCCGCTTGGAAACCCGATTGAACTAAGGCTTAGAGGCTATGAGCTCACTATCAGAAAAGAAGATGCTGCCAAAATAAAAATATGTGATATTCATGATGCCCATAATTATGTAAGAAAGAATAAATCTTTTAAAAATATAGAGCATTCCAAAGTTGGAGAAACACTTACATATAAAACAAGAAAAGAAAATAAACCTTTAATCAGACAAAAAATCACATTTGCACTTGCCGGAAATCAGAATTGCGGAAAGACAACATTGTTTAACCAGCTTACCGGAGCAAACCAGCATGTGGGGAACTTTCCCGGAGTAACAGTTGACATGACAGAAGGGGTAATCAAAAATCATCCGGATGTTACAATCACTGATCTTCCTGGGATATATTCGTTATCACCTTACAGCAATGAAGAAATAGTTACCAGAAATTATATTCTTAATGAGAAACCGGACGGGATTATAAATATCATTGATGCAAGCAATATTGAACGGAATTTATATCTTACAATGCAGTTAATTGAACTTGATGTTCCTATGGTTATTGCACTAAACATGATGGATGAAGTTTCCGCAAACGGAGGCAGCATTGATGTAAATGGTTTGGAAGCAATTTTGGGCGTTCCTGTTATACCTGTTTCAGCACTGAAAAACGAAGGGATTGAAGAATTAACAGAACATGCGATTAATGTCGCGCGCTACAGAGAACATCCCGGCAGACTTGATTTTTGCAATCCAAATGAAGCAAATGAAGCTGCTATTCACAGATGTATACATTCTATAATACACTTGATAGAAAATCATGCAAAAAGCATCAATCTTCCTGTACGATTTGCAGCAACAAAGCTTACAGAAGGAGACCCCCTTATAGCCGGGATATTAGGTCTTGATGAAAATGAAATAAAAATATGCAGCCAAATAATCTCTGACATGGAAAAGGAAAGAGGATTGGATAAAGAAGCAGCTTTAGCTGATATGAGATTTTCTTTTATAGAACGCCTGTGCAGTGAATATGTTCACAAACCCGAACAAAATATCGGGCATAAAATTACATTTTATGCTGATAAAATTCTTACAGGAAAATATACTGCAATGTTTGCTTTTTTCGCGATAATGGCATTAATATTTTATATTACATTCGGACCGTTGGGGTCATTTTTAGCAGAGTTAATGGATACCATTATCGGAGCTGTTTCTTCTGCAACTGATAAAGCTCTCAGTGCATACGGCTTAAACCCGGTAGTACATTCTCTTATAATAGACGGGATTTTTGCCGGGGTAGGAAGTGTATTAAGTTTTCTGCCTGTAATTGTGGTGTTATTTTTCTTCCTTTCAATATTGGAAGACAGCGGGTACATGGCAAGAGTTGCATTTATTATGGATAAGCTTCTAAGAAAAATAGGTCTGTCCGGCAGAAGTTTTGTACCAATGCTTATTGGTTTCGGGTGTTCTGTACCGGCTATTATGGCTACAAGAACGCTGCCTTCAGAGCGTGACAGGAAAATGACAATATTTTTGACACCGTTTATGAGCTGTTCTGCAAAGTTACCTATATACGCTCTGTTTACAGCAGCATTTTTCTCGGATAACCAGGTTCTTGTCATTTTAAGCCTTTATTTAATCGGGATTATTGTGGGAATAATCTTTGCTTACTTTATGAAATTTTTCGTATTCAAAGGACAGCCTGTGCCTTTTGTAATGGAGCTTCCAAACTACAGAATGCCAAGCCCTATGAATGTGTATAGATTAATTTATACAAAATCAAAAGATTTTATCACACGTGCATTTACCATTATATTTTTCGCAACAATACTAATCTGGTTTTTACAGACTTTTGATGCACGATTAAATCTTGTAACAGATTCTGCCGAAAGCATGCTTGCAGGTTTAGGAAATCTATTTGTACCGATGCTCAAGCCTCTTGGCATATCAGACTGGAGAATTTCAACAGCCTTTATAACAGGGTTTATGGCAAAAGAGAGCGTAGTCAGCACTTTGAGTGTACTCTTAGGCGGGAATACCGACATGCTGCCGCAATTATTTACAAAACTTACAGCATTTGTATTTCTTGTATTCTCATTGCTGTACACGCCTTGTGTAGCAGCCATTGCAACCGTACGAAGAGAATTAGGCAGACACTACGCAGTTCTTGTTATTCTTTTACAGTGTTCCATAGCATGGGTTGTTGCATATATTGTTTATACAATAGGGAAACTATTAGTATGATACAGTTTTTCTGCCTTCACCTTCACCAAAATTCCACAATGATTTGACAAAGCAGCAAAATACTACTAGAGAAATCAGTGAAATATTTTCACAAAAAGGTAAGCAAAACTGAAGTTCCAAACATAATAAAATTATTTACTTTCCCAAAATACGCGCAGACAAAGCGTTTTAGAACTAGCGGAGGACGGGGCTCGAACCCGCGACGTCAACCTTGGGAAGGTTGCATTCTACCACTGAATTACCTCCGCTTAAACTGAACTTTTTCTGTTTTTATTTTAGCACTAATAAAATTAGACTGCAATGTTATCCTTAAAGACAATTTTATTAGTGCTAAAATAGCATATTCTAAATAAGAATATGGAGTAAATTATGTACAGAATCGTCTTATTAGCTTTAGGGTTTTTAATAATTACGGCTATTGCCTTCACAAATTATGCAAAAGCCGAAGAAATTCATTTTAACAATAATATTTTTATCTTAAAATACAGTGCACTTTCACCGCAAAATAAAGGTTATGAAAATGAATATTTTCTAAAAGATGAAAATAAAAACAACTGGACAAAAATGGTTGGAATTTATTATTATCAGGAAGAAGGCAAGCCTATAAAATTTGCTGATGATAAATGCAAACAGGTTGAAAATGATGAAAACAATGTTTTGCTAAAATTTATCGAAAATAAAAAAGCGGACAAAGCGGCTTTGAGTTATTTACAGCATGGAAACATACAGGACAAAAATTTCTTTGAATACAATATTTTTAAATATGAAAAACATCCGGACAAAGGCATGATGGTTCTTCGCTATGCAGTAAGGTTCTTCTTCACAACAGATGCTGAAATCACTAAAATAGGAAATAATGTTAAAGAAGAAAATGACAAGTATCTGCAGATGATTATTGAATCTCCAATTCCGCCAATTATCGAGAAAGATATAACCAGCACTACATAGTAAATATAATTAACGCATTAGATTTATTGTCATGATATATCCTAAAATTCTGTTTATTTCTTGCCCATTTATAAACGGATTGTAAACGCGTCATTTTGTTAGGATGGTGGGCAAAAATCCAATAATATGTTACTCCTTTTGGCAAAGAATTCAGATGATTAATATATTCTTCTTCACTTGTAAACCGAACCTCATCTGTTATAACAGAATTACTGAAATTAAAATATCGTTTATAATATTCATATAAAATTGAATTTCCATCTGAAATATAAATCACATCTTCTTTTTTAATATTATTTTGTGTTAGCTTAAGAGCAGTAACAATATCCTCATCATCATATGTTTTAAGAAATATCTTATTAAAAGAATACAATGATGCAGGACCAATAAACATCAGACTTAATAAAATTACAGCTGTATAACAGACACATTTTACAGGTATATTTATGTAATCAAATAGCTTTGCTCCCAAAAGAATAAATACAGGTATTAAAAATAGAATTAACCTAGTTGAAAACGGATATATTTCGAAATAAGAACAAATAAGTACAATAAGAACCGGACAGCAAAGTAAAAAGTTACTTTCCCTTCTGTTATCATCCTTAAAAACCATAAATAATATTGAAATTAATATCAGGAACAATGGAAGTCCATAGCCAAAAACATATCCGATATTATCTATCAATAACTCCATAAAAGCCCAGAACCCCTTATTAATAAAGGCATATTGCCAATAATTGTGCAAATACGAACTTCCCATAAGATTTGCGTTGGCAATATATAATCCAGCAAGACTTATACCAAAAGGCAGAAGAGATACTGCAATCTGTTTAAACTTTTTAGGATTAAATATAAAATAAGTCAAATAAACACTGATAACCGTAAAAACTGATGGAAAAGAAAACCATATTACTAAACCGTAAAATAAGCCGTATAATAATTTAGTTTTCAAATTAACAAATTTATCAATATAAAAATAACTAAGAATAACCAGAAGAGAAATTAAAACATCAGTGCTGTACGGCTTGAATTGTTGTGCATAATCACAAAGCGGATAGCAAATACTAAAAAGAAAACAAGCGGAAAATAAAGATATATGTTTTACCAGAAATCTTTTTGCAGCTAAATAAAATACTATAAGCGAACCGAGCGAAGAAAATAAAGGGATAATACGCAATGCCAATTCTTTTGATGGTAATAAATAATATGCAAGCTTTGAACCATACATGAATAGTTGAGGTGCAGCCTGACCATATTCCAATGGCTTAAAGTAATTCCAGCTCTTTAGGATATTTAATGCTAAAGCACATTCATCGTTCCAAAATGGACGGGAATAAGAATAAAATAAAATTCTCAAAATGCACCCAAGAGCTAAAATAATTATAAGCAGAATATTAAATATATTATTTTTATTTAAAGCCTCTTCTTTATCCATATCTATTCTCATTTATAACATTCAATAACACCCTAAACCCGCTAAAATAAAAAAGAGCCTATATTTCAGGCTCTTCTTTATGGAGCGGGAGACGAGGCTCGAACTCGCGACATCCTCCTTGGCAACACAAGGCAACAGCTTGACTAATCTGTATAAAATATTATTATTCTTGCATTTGAAACACCTCTGCAAGACTGATACAAAAGTAAAAAAGCTAGTAAAATCTGCTGTTAGTCCATAAATATTACATAAAAAATGGCAGGATTTGTTTTGTCCTGCCATGTATATGTTTGATATATTTATACAGATTTTAAAAATCTATGTAAATTAGCAACTGATGTATTATATTGTCTGGCAATAATTGTTTTAGGGACTTGCAAATCAACTAATTTTAAGATTTCTTCTGCATGTTCATCAAGTTTTGATTTCCCTCTGCCGTTTGGTCTGCCTAATTTTGTTCCGTTTGCTTTTTTTGCTTGTAATGCTTCAATTGTTCTCAAACTTATCAAATCTCTTTCGATTTGTGCTACAAGTGCAAATATTGTGGTTGTAACAGTTGAAGTTATGCTTTTGTCATTGTTTGAAAAATCTTCTTTTATTGAGTAAAGTGTTATTCCTTTTTGTTTTGTAATGTCGATTACCTCAAAAATTTGTGTAATTGAACGTGCTATTCTTGAAAGTTCAGGAACAATTAAAATATCTCCTTGCTCCATTTTTTCCAACAACACACCTAACTGCCTGTTTTTAAAATTTGATTTTCCGCTAATCTGTTCTTCAACAAATTCAACATTGCCTAATTTCTTTTCATTTGCAAACTTTAAAACATCAAGTTTGTTTTTCTCTGTGTTTTGGTCAATTGTACTAACTCTTAAATAGCTGTAAGTTGCCATGTTTTACCTGCCTTTCTTGGTTAAATTTGGTACAGTATCGTAAAAACCTATCTTTTATATTTTTATTATCCAACCCCATAAACTAAAATTCACCCGTTTTTAGTTTACTGATGAAGAAAGTTTAAACGGTCGTTTTTTAGTTCCTATCGGTAATACAGCTACAACTGTTTTTATTAAAACAAAGGTGGTAAAAATGGATATAGAAAACATAAATAAACAAATACAGACAGAAAATGACAGCTACAACAGAGATTTAAACCAATTACAGCAAGAAATATTAGACCTAAAAAAGAGACATCAACGCAGAATATCCGATTTACAAAGCCGAAAACAACAGGCTACAAGCCAAATTAAGCATGAGTGTTTGGAAAATCAATATAAATCATCAGAAAATATTTTTAAATCTGTTAATGAAGAGTTAAATAAGTTTATATAATATTATCATTTTGTATATGAGGTATAACCTGTAATTACAACACTAATGAAAGTAAAGTTTTGTTAAATAAAGGTATAATCTGTCTTTACAGATTTTGCCATGCTCTATTACTATGATTGTAATAAAATTATTATTTACCTCAATAGTACCTAATAAAGGTATCTACCGAATGTAATTAACCAAAAAGATTTGGAAATACAGCAAAAGCAGTAAATAATAAATGAGTAAACACTCCGTATAAGAAGAAAGGAAAATTAAAATGTATTACAACTACTCTCTATTTCAACAATTACACTTATTTAAAGATATGTATGACTACGCAGACGCTTGTAGAACTATACATAATCCTTGGAAATCAGATTTTGAAAGATTCCACGCCTGCCTGACAATCGGTCAGTTTTGGAATAAGTATATAAAAATATCTTAATTTAAGCTATTTAATTTGATTTGTAGCATATTGAACTAATAACTGTTTAGCGATTTCACATTTATTTAAGCATAATATGCACTATGAACAGGTTCTTTTACACAGATTATAAAATTATATTCTGTAACTTGCTCATTACATATTTCAATTTGGTTTATTATTTCAAAATCACCATGATTTATTGTAAATTTATTTTTTAATAAGTTTTTATTCAAAGAAACATTTTTAAAACAATAAGAGTATAATAATTTGCACAAATTTATGTATGTTTCATCTGATTCTTTTGATAAATTATCTGGGGTTAAATTATTTTTTAAGTATGAAATTTGTACTTTTTGTATAACTTGATTTGTTCCTTCTGCTGAATATGTAATATTATCAAAAGAACGAATATTCATTTTTAAAAATTTTGAGCCATAGTAATTTCCGTAACCCTCATCATATTCTATGTATTTATAATCATCAATTTGCATATTTCTTGTACTGAAAAGATTTAATGTTTTGTCTATTTCAAAACCTACGCAGGAAGAATCAAATTTTAAGAAAGTTGTTTGTTTTTTATATTCAACTATCAATTCGTCAATATTTGTTGTTTTGCTTAAATAACTACTTGATGTGAGAAAATATAAAAACTTGTTTAACTTTTCAAAATCTAATTTGCAAAATCGATAAATCTTCCAAATATATTTTATATTTACAGGAATTTTTATATCATTACGCAAAGAAAGTCTTAGGTATACTTGTTTATACTCTGAAAATACTTTGTTTATTAAACTAAATGGCAGAAATGCAACAGTATAAATAATTGGAAGAATAAATGCTTTTAGGTTTTCTTTTTGTACAAGAACTCCTAAATTATTTATTAATTTAGCACCTACATATATCAATATGCCAAAACCTATAATTGCTATTATATTGTTAGCAAAGTCATAGGCTATTTTATATTCTTCTTTATCTTCTGAGTATGCAGACATCATTTGAAAAAGACATACTATTGGAATAAGCAACAATAAAGTCCATATGGGCAAGCAAATGATATTAACGATAAATTCATAAACTGCTGAAACAGAAATCACTTTTAATAAGTAATTTCTCATTGTCTCTTGCCAATTTTTATTAATTATAATATCTTTGTATAGTACAAAACCTGAAAATAATAGCCAAAGTATACTGTCTTTAAAATGGTGCAAATTCCATAAACCTATATAATGCAGAAAAAATGTTATTATACAGAAATAAACAATTAACTCAATAACCATTGCCCTAATTGATTTATTTTTTATAAAAAATTCAACCAAAATTTTTATAACACTTACAAAAAATGTTCTTAATGGTTTAAAAAATATTAATAAAATTACAAGTAACAGTAATATAGCTATTTCATTATTATTAAATGAAGAAATAATTGTACTTATTTTTTCTTTCACAATTCCCTCTATGTATAATTTACTCCGTATCCCTTAGTCTGTATTCGATTTCATAGTTTTTGATGTAGTCGGTTTCTTCGTCTGTTAAGCCATAGAGTTTGCAGACTATATCATCAATTTGTCTTATATAATCAAATGATTTAACAATTTTATATTCTTTGAATGTTGCAACATTATATGATTTTGCCTCATGTGTAATTGCGTTTTTGTCTATATCTTCTAAATATTGCTCATAAATATTCTCTAATTCTTGAATGTCATTATCTGTAAGTTTAGGTATTGGGAAATTTTTGATTTCATAATCCTTAATATGCAAGCCGTCGGTATAAATTTGTAAGAAATACCAAAATAATGTACTGCTTAAAATACAACCAATGCTTGAATACAATTTTTCATCAAGACATATTGGGGTTTCTTGTGTTGAACCAGTTGAACGATTTGTAATAACGTTAAAGTATCTGCCACCTGTTGTTCTATAGTAAACAGGTTTACCGCTTTCGCTACAATATGCTTCTAATGGTCTATTATTGAAAACTTTTTCCAATATTTTAAGGTCAGTATCTTCTGATATTTTGGCATATCTACCTTTTAATTTATATTGATTTGAATTTATAAATTTTAATTGTTTCAGCATTTCATCAGGATTATCAGTTTTTCTTTTTCTTTGTAATTTCGTAGTTTCAATAAAATTACATTTTTCATTATTTGTTTGAGTTCCATATAGTTCTATAATTGATACTCTTAATCCTGCACTATCAAATATTTGTGTTGGTCTATTACTATATGAGGAGATTTTTATTTTATTACAAGTTGTTTCCATTAAATCTTGTATAGGAACACACGCATCACTTGATGTTATAGACATTGGCACAATATAAAATAAATTTGCATTTTGTTTAGTAAATTTTAACCCTCTTTCAATAAATAATGTATAAGTATCAAGAGAACCTTTTTGAACATGAGGTATTGATTTCGCTGATTTGTAACTATCTTTAAAATGTTTCTTTTCTTCATCTGATAATGAAACTCCGTATGGTGGATTGCCGATAATCAAATCAAACCCATTAAATACACCATTTTCATCAAGCAGTTCCGGAAATTCTATCATCCATTCCATAGAATTTTGATATACACCTTTGTTGTTATTTTGTTCAAACAAGCTTAATTGGCGAGTTGGAAATATTTTGTTTTTGATAGTCTTAATTTGTTCTTTTAAATCCGATTTTGAAATTTTGCTTTCTGTATTTTTGTACTCTGCTACAAGATTTTTGTATTCTTTTATGCTCTTTGCTTCGGCTGTTCTGCCATCAAGTGATTCTAATGCACAATGTCCTACTTTTACTTCATACGCACTTACAAGCGAATTACCGCATTTTATATTTATATCAATGTTCGGTAATATCTGCATTTCATCAGTATTGCCGATATAATATGTGTTTTTCAAAAGTTCTATCCATAAACGCAAACAACATATTTGTACAGAGTTTGGGTTAATATCAACACCGAACAGACAGTTTTCAATAATCTTGCGTTTTTCATCAAATATTGCTTTCTGTATGGCTAATGATTCTTGATTATTGCGTTTATATTCAAATTGTGTTTCTCCGTCTTGCTCATATATAACAAGTGAATCATTTTGTATTTCTACCTTGTTGCGAACAGGCAACAACCCTAATTCACTTTTCAGGGCAACAATATAATTTAAAACAGAAACCAAAAAGTGTCCTGAACCAACTGCAGGGTCGCATATTTTTAAACTGTCTATAATTTCGTTATAAAAATCTCTGCGTTCTTTAATATGTACATCATAAAAAATTAAATGTTTTAAATCTTCAATAGTAGTACATGGTGCTTTATCTTCGCCAAAAGTTTTGTTGAATTTCTGCAAAACAATGTTGTTTATCGACGTTTCTGCCATGTACTCAGTTATATATGCAGGCGTAAAGAATGAACCGTCTTTATAGCCGTTTAGTTTTTCAAATATCAAACCTAATACAGAAGAATTGATAATGTCTTTTTTATCATCATTTTCAGTTATGTTTGAACTAAAACTGTATGCTTCAAGAAAATCAAGCAAGTATTTCAGTAATGTTGGATTTTTTGGATAATTTTTTACTTTTGATAAAATACTGCCTTTGCATAAAGGTAAAGTTATTTCGCTATCAAGGTTTGAAATGTTACCATATTTAGATTCAAGTTCTGACCTTTCAAAAAGTGAACTGTTTAAATATGGTATTTCGTGTTCATCTCTTTCGCTTAAAGGTTTACCTAAAACATTGAAAAATAATCTGTTTAACTTTGCAAATGTCGGAATTTTGTCAAAATTCAAAAAAGCATAAGTTTTGTTATTATCATTAAAAGAAATTAACTGACTTTCAAACAATTTCAAGAATAACAAACGATTTAACCATACAATAATTAAATTTATAACATCATCAAATCTGTTACAGTTCAAATCATAAGAAATTCTATCTCGCAAAGTTCCTTTTGTATCAGACGCAACAATTTTCTTTTGATTTTTACCTTCTTCTTTTAAACCTAATATATAAAGTAGCTCATTATAAAATTTTGAATTTAATTCATTTGAATCCTTTGGCGAATATTCTCTTAACAAGAAATCCGGATGTAATGCTTTGTACAAATATTTAAACTGTCTTAAATCGTTATCGTTTAATGAATTGTTTAAAATCTTTGATTTGTATTGTATTAAATCAAATTCAGCATAATCAAAAGAAATACATTTTTCTTTTATCTTTGTTCCGATTTGGTCATAAAGAGTTTTGGTATCGGTATAAGCAACTTGATTATTTCTGAATTGCAAACAAATACGCTCTAAATCCTTATTGCAGAATTGTTTAGGATTAAAGAAAAATAAGTGTTCAGTATCGGTAATAACAACATTTTTGATGTTATAACTAATTTCTTTACTATCTTGATTGTAAAAATACCAAATAGCCTCTTGCAAAGCCTTTTTATTTATATCTTCGCTATCAGCTTGCAACATTTCTGACTTGTTATTCGGAGATTTAAATTCAAAGATAACCTGTGTTTTATTATCTTTCTTAATTGATAAGTCAATACGATTTTCATTGAGCAAAGTGGTATAATTTTTTAGTAAATGCTGGTTGAATATATTTTTTAGTAATTCTTCATTTGTTTTATCAATAGTTTCCAATTCTGCAAAAAAATCACGGAAATTTTTTAAAAAAGTATTAAAATCTTTTTCATCAATATTTTTGCTTTTGTATGCTTTATTATAAGACCCTAGAAAATTATAAAATCTTTGTTTTGCCACACCTAATTCTCCTATGATTCGAGTTGATTATAACATAAAATGCTTAATATTTGTTGATAATATAAAGCCATCCTTAATAATAAAATTTTTATTATTTTGCTGTTGTTTATGTTCTTACATGTACATAATATAAAGAAGTTTAATGTATATTATAAAATTTTAATTTTTGTTAAATATGGAAATTTAGGGAGTCTTTTTTATCGTGTTAATCATTCGGTTTCCTTTTATAATTTAGCCATGGTAAATAATGTTATAAATCTGAAAAAATACAATAGAAAAAAGAATTTGCAAAATTTTATAAGTACTTTTGAATATACTTATAACGGCAGAGCAGGTAATATTGTTAGTTTGGAAATCTTCAAACAAAATAAAGTTATTGATAAAATAAGCAAAAATCCTGTTTTTCAAAATACTATAATCATTATTATTTTTGCTATTTCTACTTACATTATTCTTAAATAATATCTCTCTAACTCAAATGACAAGCATAAACATAGCAAAATCATGCGTTTTTACCCCAAAACACAGATTTATATTGAATTGCCACTTACCGCTTGTTAAAATCGCTACAAATCGCTTGTATGTGTTTATTTGGGCAGAAGAAAAGATGTCAGAATGTTAGGAACATATTTAGAAAGACCGACATCTTTTCCTTGCCACTTTAAAGGGCAATTTTTTTGTTTTTAATTTTACTTATTATTTTCCTTGTATAATTTTTTTAATTGCTTGATTGCTTTATTTTTGCTCACAATCAAATTTTTAGGTTTGAACTGTTGTATATAGCTTATTTTTGCGATAAAAGCCTGTAATTCAGTCATAGTCATATCCTTAATTTCTTTGTTTCTTAATGTTTCTACTACCGAATGCCCGATTGCAAACGGAGGTGTCATTTTTCCGCATTGATTAATATGTACCCCTGTAACAACAGCATGTTTGTATCCGTATCGTTTAGTTTTTGATTTTTTGAGATGTAAACCATGAGTTTTTAAGGCATTATTAATGTATTTAATTACCCAATTCCCAATATGCTTATGTGTAGAAAGTGTAATATCATCTACGTATACAGTCATGTCAATATCAAGTTCTTTCATTTTTTTGTAAATGCTGTCAAAAATTTCTTGATGTACAAAGCAGGATAACAATGTACTTGTAGGAGCACCCGTAGGTAAATGATTTTTGTGGGTTGTCAGTTTAACAAGAATATCTGCAACCTCTTTTTTAACACCTAATTTTTTCTCAAAAAATTGTCTGATATATTTTTCCCTTGTATTTTGATAATAATGAATAATATCTATTGTTGCGACCTCACGTTTGAATCTATGTTTTTGTGCATTTTTTATGTTATTTTGCCCTTTAAATCCTGCCATACAGTATTGAGGGCAAGCCAATCGGTCTTGCAAATATTTTAATAATTTTTGCTGTATTAATTTTAACTGCGGATTTGGGGCTTCGATTTTACGAGCCTTTCCGTCTTTTATTTTATCAAAGTGCCTGTATCCACCTTTTATTATTTGTTCTAACTCGTTTTCAGTCGTGCCCAATAAATTTAATAAATTGGCAACAGAACTAAAACTGTCAAAAACAGTTATTATATCTTTCATATGTGCTTCCTTTACGTTTTCAATTGTATGAGAGAGATTGTGCTGCAAAAACAATAAGTTTAAGGTGGTTCAGCAGTGGCAATTACCTGTATCTCTCAAGTTGGGCGGAGCTTCCGCAGGAAGCGGAGCCTGAAAAAAAATAAAAAAATGCTTTTCTAAAATTATTATTACTAATAACAATATACATTCCTTTATACGTTTATCTTATATAAACTTATACAATACAATCATACATTATTGCATACCGATTAATTGTAACCACTTATGTAAGTAATTGCCGTTATTATTCAGTTGTTAATTTGCGTTATTTTTTCAGCATTGATTCATCGTATCCTTGTCATTTTGGTTTTTCCTTTTTGGGAGTGCTACATAACATGTTCATCAGCCATGTAGCAATTCTGCTATCTTTTGGCTTGATTTTTAATTTAAATTGTTTTTTCATGCATTATTTACCTCCATTTTTCGTCTTGGCTTTAGTTCAGCACCTGCTAAAAACCATGACATCACATTTTCTTTTATAAAAATTGGTTTTCGACCGAGTTTTCGATATAAATTTGATTCCAACTGTTTATAGCTTATCCAAGAATATACCGTTCCAATTTTTACCCTCAATAACTCTGCAACTTCTGCACAAGTCATTAAGGTAATTTGTTGTTCTTTTGTGTTTTTGTTTTTAATGTTATTCATATATATATAAAAACATGTTCATGCCAATATTTCTAATTTAGCAATTAAAAAAACAAAAAAATAGATTAAAAAATAAATCTATTTTTTTTACTTATAACACTTATTATTCAATATACACACTGATTAAAAATATTAGTGTTATTAATTTGATATCTAATATTTAGACAAATTTTACGCATGACTATTTGCACGTAATAGAAAATAAATTTTACAAAACATTATAAAATTTTTGATGTGTTATGTTTGAAATATATAATCAGCTTGTATTTTAATTGTTTTTATTAAATCTTCAACCGTAGTTTTATTTTCTTGTAAAATGTCTTTTTTTGCTATTCTTAATAGTTTATATATATATTTTCTTCTAGCTTGCCTTAATTGTACATAATCATTATCTTTCAATTTTATTGCAGAAATATCTTTTTCAAAATTACATGCCTTATAAATGCGGCTTTCAGTTAATTGTTTTAATTGTTTTAATGCTATCAACAAATTCTTACAATGAGGACATAATGCTCGCATTTTTATTTGATTTTCAATCGGTAGGCATAATTTACAGGGTTTATTAATTGAGGTTAATGCGTTAATAATTTTTTCATTTATAGAAATAAAGTATTTAATATTTTGTGGTTCATTTTCTCTATCAAGTTCAAAACAATATGTATCTTTAATATGCTGATGCAAATTTATTTTTAACATTGTTTGCATATTTAAAATATAAGTTGCCGTTGGCATATTTAATAATTTATAGCATTCTTCTTTTACGGTATTCGTAATTGTTATTTTAGTTATTGTATCGCCATAGATTTCATAATAAAAACCATGTTTTGTATAGTTGTTAATTAATATGCTTAAACACTTTTCTAATGATTTTTTATCAATTCTATTGATATTATTAACATCTTCAATACTACCCTCATAATTATTTATTATTTTTCCTAACTTATCAGGAGTATCTATGGGTAAAAAACTTTTTTCATATACTCCAAGCCTAGCAAGATTTTTCTTTCTGTTATACAGTGAATAAAAATTAAAACTATAAAAATTACAGGTTAGTGCTTTTAAGTGTAAAATAATCTTTTGATACTGTCTTAAGCTCGGACACAATAAAGAATGCAGTAATATTTCCTTATAGCTCATTCCTTGATGTTTTCTGTTATCTTCTATAATTTTAGGTAAAAAGTTTAATAAAAATTGCCCAACATCTCTATCATCGGCATATTGTATTAATAAAATTATAAATCTAAATAATCTACTATCTCTTTTCATAAGTATAATATATCATAACGTGTCTAATTATTTCAGAATGTAACAATTACAAGATTTTTACTATATTTTACTTCTTAAAATTTATTTATACTTATTTAGTATAAATTGTACTAACCTTGCACCCTAAAACTCTTTCCCCCGTTGCCTTTTAGTCTATTTGAAGTGATAATAAAAATATAAGATACATTAATTAAAAGGTAATGCAATCAAATGCGAGTATATGAAAAAAATAATCATTGGTATTTTGAAATGATGGTACGCAAAAAGCGTTACTGTCGTGCTATTTCAGAGGCAAATAATGAAAAAGAAGCAATTGCATACATGCAAGCCTTTAAGACGGATTTATTGCGTGGCAGACTTGATTTAATTGAAGATTATGGCATGGAAAAATTTGAAGTTATTGTTGCTGATTATATCAGATATGCAGAAAATAACCTTAAATCAACTGATACTGTAATCCCTATTGCAAAAAATTTTAATAACCTTTGGGGAAAGAAATTAATAAAAGATATTACTCCAAATCTTATAGAAAAATATAAGTCAGACCGTAATGGACAAGTATATTACGAAAAAATTGTTGAGGGTAAGAAAATTGTTAAACGCATATCTCCTGCAACAGTTAATCGTGAATTAGGTGTTTTATCTAAAATTTTCAGCATTGCAATAGATAACAAAAAAGCAAAGGAAAATCCACTTGTAAATGTTAAAAAATTGAAAGTTGCAAACAAACTTGAAAGACACATGACAGCAGAAGAACAAGAAAGATTTATAAAATTCTGTAATCACGACTATTCCTACATGGATGTTACAGCCGATGAATTAGAAAAAATAACTAAAAAATATTGCAATTATTCGTACGACCATGTTAGGGATATTGCTTTAATATGCTTAAATACAGGAATGCGTAGAGGTGAAATATTAAATCTTACTTGGGATTGTATTGATTTTTCAGCAAATATGCTTTGTGCTTTGAATACAAAAAATGGTTTAAAAAATGATGTTCCTATGAACAATATCGTTAAAAACATCTTGCTTACAAGATACAATTCTAAAGGGGATAATGTTTATGTATTTACAAATCCTGAAACAGGTACAAAATATGGTAACATACACAAAGCATTTATGACTGCTTGTAAAATGGCAAATGTACCAAATTTCAGATTTCACGACACAAGACATACATTTGCAAGTCGTTCAATCAAAAATAATGTTCCTGTGCCTGTTTTGCAAGAAATTTTAAACCACAAAAACATTCGCACAACCATGAGATATGTTCACAATACTTTTGAGCAAAAATTAAATGCTGTAAACAGCTTAAATAATTTATAAAAACAGTTTCCTAATAGTTCTCTTATACATGGGCAAGTTTATAATATTTGCCCATGTATTTATTTTTATTAGCATTTACAAAACTTCAACCTTGCATACTTTTACTGAGTTTAACAGATTATACAAAACCGCTCAGTCCATAAATATTACATAAAATCTAAATTTTAAAAATTTGCATTAAAAAAGCAAGGTCTGAAAGCCTTGCTATTATTATGTTTTAAATGGAGCGGGAGACGAGGCTCGAACTCGCGACATCCTCCTTGGCAAGGAGGCATTCTACCACTGAATTACCCCCGCTTACTTGCTTTTGGTTACTCTTCTATTATACATGGACATTTTTTTTTTGCAAGTATTTTTTTATAAAATTTTAAGCGGCCTGAAGATTTTCTTCTTTACTATCCATTGAACGGATATTAATTTCCAGCCTTTCAGGGAAAGCGTGTTTTAGTTTATTTGCAAGATCATTTGAAGAATCCACCCAAAACATTGAGGCTGCCAGAATTTTTGACATGCCATAATCATCCTTTACTTTAAGCATGACAGGATCGGACCCTTGAAATTCACACAGGACATTTTTAAGCAATACCAGCTCCTCAAATTTGAATTCATCAGTTAATTCAATCGTAAATATATTTGAATTATCTACTGGTTTAACCGTATCTACAAGAATTACAGGAGGTTCATCATCACTTCTTCTGTTTATTTTACCGGAAATAATTACGCGCTGTTCATTTTCAAGATAAGGACCATACTCTTGAATTTTACTGTTAAATGCAATTACATCCGTCTTGCCGGATAGATCTTCTACTGTTACAAATCTAAGGAATTTAGTCGGATCTTTCTTTGTTGGAATTTGTTTTGTCGCAGTAACAAGCCCGCAGATTGTTACAACTTTATCATTAGATAACTCAGCCAATTCCGAGATTTTATGAGTCATTAAAAACGGCAGCTTATCGCGGATAGTTGAGAGAGGATGGCTGGTTACGTAAAATCCCAAAAATTCTTTTTCAAATATTTGGATTTGACGCTGGTCATATTCTTCATCAGACCCTGAAAGCTGGAATTTTGCATCATCAGCAGCAGAGCTGTCGCCAAGCAGATCAAACAAGCTTCCCTGACCTGATTCTCTTGCTTTCGCTTCTTTTGATGCTGTAGCAGTTATATAATCAATATTTTCCATAAGCTGCTTACGGCTCTTTTCAATATTAGAAAACGCACCGGCTTTGATTAAGCCTTCAAGAGTTTTCTTATTAGAACATTTTGAATCAAGACGTTTGCAATAATCATAAATAGATTTGAATGGTCCATTCGCTTCACGTTCTTTAATAATCTCTTCAATTACTCCTTCTCCAACCTGTTTAATTGAAGCAAGACCGAAGCGGATATTGCCGTTATCAGGCGTGAATGTTGATTGTGAATGGTTTATATCAGGAGGAAGAACTTTTATTCCTTTCTTCTGGGCTTCTTCAATATAAAGCTGGGTTTTATCCTGATCACCCGCAACACTGGAAAGAAGTGCCGACAAATATTCAACAGGGTAGTGGCATTTTAAATATGCTGTCTGGTATGCAACAAACGCATAAGCTGCGGAATGTGACCGGTTGAAGCAATATGATGCAAAGGCAAGTATCTGGTTAAACAAAGCTTCAGCATCTTTTGATGACATGCCATGCTGGGCTGAACGTTCGATGAATTTAGTTTTTTGTTTTTCCATTTCATCGACTTTTTTCTTACCCATCATACGACGAACCATATCCGCTTGACCGAGTGTATAATCAGCAAGAACCTGGAACACCTGCATAATCTGCTCCTGATATACAATAGTTCCATATGTGTCCTTCAATACAGGTTCTAGAAGCGGGTGGGCATATTTAATCTCCTGACGACCATGTTTTCTTTCTACAAAGTCCGTAACCATGCCGGAATCCAGAGGACCCGGTCTAAATAGAGCAACAAGAGCGCCTAAATCCTCAAAAACGTCCGGTTTTAACTTTTTAACAAGGTTTTTCATCCCCTGTGATTCCAGCTGGAATACACCGTCTGTGTCTCCTGTCATAAGCATGTCATAAACAGGCTTGTCATCAAGAGGTATATCATTAATTTTCAGCTCAATTCCCTGCTGCTGTTTAATCAAATCAACAGTTTTGTATATTGTTGTAAGGTTTCGTAGCCCCAAAAAGTCCATTTTTAAAAGGCTTAAAACTTCAGTAACATCATGCGGAGGATAACCGGTTTGGACAATACCATCTTTTGACGGCTGAACAGGAAGAATATGGTCAAGCGGCTCCGGTGCGATAATTACACCTGCGGCATGAGTACCGGTATTATTTTTAATACCTTCAATAGCAACGGCAAGATCAACAATTTTTTTAACCCCGACAGTTTTTCCCTCCATAGGGTCTCCTGCCGGAAGCTGTTCATCCCTGTCGTACATGCCCTTAAGTTCTGAGCCGTCAACCTGCATAGCATCTTTTAAGGTTTTTGCTTTAGGATTTGTAGCCTGTGCAAGTTCAATAGCAGGCTCTATAAGAGAGGCAAGTTTGTTACTTTCGGAAAACGGCACCTTTAAAATACGGCAGATACCTTTTAAAGCCGCCTTTGCTGCATAAGTACCAAAAGTAATAATCTGGCAAACTTTATCTTCGCCGTATTTTTTGGTAACGTAATCAATTACTTCGCCCCTTCGTTCGATACAGAAGTCAATATCAATATCGGGCATGGTAAAACGTTCAGGATTTAAAAATCTTTCAAACAACAGTTTATGCTCAATAGGATCCAAATCTGTAATTTCAAGAGCATAAGCAACAACAGATCCGGCAGCAGAACCTCTTCCCGGACCAACCGGAATTCCATGGGTTTTGGCGTAATGTATAAAATCCCATGTAATCAAAAAGTACGCGGCAAAACCCATTTGCTCAATTACGCCTATTTCATAATCAACACGTTCTTTTAGTGCCGGAGAAATTTCGCCGTATCGTTTCTTGCAACCTTCATAAACAAGATATTCAAGATAAGAATCAATGGTATAGCCTTGAGGAACTTTGTAATCCGGCAGAGGGCTTTTCCCTAGTTCAAGAGTGAGATGGCATTTTTCTGCGATTTCTACAGTATTATTGATACATTCCTCAAACATCTCAGCATCCATCCATTTGAAGGAATCTCTAAGCTGTTCGGCTGTTTTAACATAAAATTCATTATTAGGGAAATGGAAACGGTTTGGATCTGCTTTATCACTATTAGTCTGCATACACAAAAGAGTATCGTGCATATCAGCATCTTCACGTCTGAGATAATGCGAGTCATTAGTGATAACCATTTTTATATTTAATTCTTTAGCAATACTAATCAATTCCGGATTAGTTCTTTTTTGTTCATCAATACCATGATCCTGAAGTTCTATGTAATAATCTTCACCAAATAAATCCTGGTACTGTTTTGCTACAGCAAAGGCTTTCTCTTTATCGCCTTTTAAAAGATTTTGAAGCACTTCACCGCCAAGACATGCAGAAAGGCAAATCAATCCGTCTTTATGCTCTTTAAGCATTTCAAAATTTATACGCGGATGAACATAGCGTCCCTTACACCAAGCATCAGACACAAGCTTAAGCAGATTGGCATATCCTGTTTTATCTTTAGCAAGTAAAACTAAGTGGTAGCATGGATTATGAAGTTTATTACGCTCTGTTATATCACCGTCATGCACATAAAATTCACAACCAAGAATAGGTTTTACACCGTTTTCTTTTGCGGTTGTGTAAAGCTCCATATCTCCGTACATAACCCCATGGTCAGTAAGAGCAACCGCAGGCATGCCGTTTTCTTTTGCAAAGTTTATTAAATCTTTTATTCTTATAGCCCCGTCCAGAAGAGAATATTCACTGTGGACATGTAATGGTACGTATGGTTTATTCATACTTAACATGTTAGCATACAAGCTGCAAATTTTATATTATTGTTAAATTAAATTAATCGTTATAATTTTCGAGAGTTTTATCAATTAATGCGACCATTCTCTCTTTTAAAAATTTAGGAGAAACAATAACGCAATTTTCAGCATATTTCATCAGACGTGCAAATAGAACATCGAAATCTTCATTAGTGTTTATTACTGTAAGATTACCTTGTTCGTCAAATCCTTTGGCATATTCCCATTCTTTTAATCTATATGATTTAGCAAGCTGACCTTTCAGTTTATATACAACAGTCATACTAATTTCAGGAGTGCTTGAAATAGTTGGAAGCTGTCTGACAGATTTAATACTATCTATAGGTATATCAAAGATTTGTCTGCTTAACTGGTTATAGACACTGAAACAAACCTTTTTGTTCTGATATTTTACCTCTTTTGGCGAACATATTATTGTTTGAATTTCATCATTTGCAACATATGAAATCTCAAGTTTCTGCTTTTCCTGACAATAAATTTCACATTCATTAATACGTTCCTTAAATTTTGAAAAATAAATAGAGAGATCAAAATTGTCATCAGTTGCAATGGATTGCAGCAGGGACTTTGTCTTCTCGCTGAAGCGTATTTCAAGGTCATTAATAAATTTATTAAAACTCTCTTTTGCCTTTCCGTCAGGCAGAAGTTCGGAAGCTGATTTTAAAAGCAAAACGGCTTTAAGTTCTTCTTCATCAAGTTCCATGCTGAAAGGAGTATTAATTAGATAATACATATTTTTCTTTTTCTTAACTTTTAATCCGAAGATTTTTAATGTATTAAGATATTTATTAAGCACAACATGAGAGTTTGATTTAACACCGTCCACTTCATCGGCAAAAATATTTATAACATCTGAAAACGGTACTTCTCCAGCTGATAAAAGCTTGAGCAGCTGAAATATTTTTAACACTGAATCATTATACTTTTCACTCAATCTAGCCAAGGAAGTAACCCTCCTTCATGCTTTTAAGTGTATTAATAATTTCTTCTCTGAAAGATTGCGGATAAAGAACTTTACAAGAACAGCCAAGCGAGAGCACACGCTGTTTTGCAATAAACGGATTTGAAGTTCTCATCTCTACAATAATACTATTATCTTTTATTTCAATAATCTTTTCATCATCATTTAACTTGAACTCGGAAACTTTTGTTTTAACCTCATAGCCCACCGTTATCTCTTCCGGAGGAAGAATTTCATCCCTTCTCAGCTTAATATTCACAATTTTCTGTATTCTTGCCAAAGGGAAATAACTGTATTGGTTATACTCAAGACCGGTTCCATATAAATATAATTTATTATTATTAAATTCAACTTTATCTGTTATAATTTCAATATTTTTTATACCCGATCTTGGCGAATTGTATTGGATTTCAATCTGACTTTTTCGTGCAGCACACTTGAGCAGCTCCTCCAAAAGGTCAATATCAATACCATATAACGGAGAAGATTTTTGAATTGTGGCTTCCAAATCTTTATTATGAAGCTGCGCTGAAAGTTTATATAAAAATTTTTCTAAAAGTATAAGTTCTTCAAGTTCAATATTTTTTGACAAAGCCTTATAAACTTTTGTGATACTTTTAATCTGCTCAGGAGAAAGAGCTATTTCAAAAGGATGGGAAACCATTCTGTAACGTGAGCCTTCAGTCTTTTTTGCTCTGATAATTTCACATCCTGCCATCCTTAAAGATGTAAGATAAACCCGAAGTGTATCAATAGAAATGGATTCTTTTATATATTCATGTTTTTCAAAATAGTCTTTTATTTCCAAATAAGACTTAGGTGATTCCAATAAAAGTGAAAACACAAGAAGAGATTTGAAGCCTGTAAAGGACATCAAATTATATGTAACCTTCTTATTTTTCATAAATTCTTTCATAAAGCTATCCTTTATATAATTTTATAATAAAATTCAAAAAATTGCCACAAAGATACAATATATATAAAATTTCAATTGCTGCAATACTTTCCTTAATCTTAAAGCATGACAAAAGTATTTTTGCGGAATTTTATTTGTCAATAAAAAAATCACCAAAATTTTACTTAATTTCATTAAAAAATCTTCATTAAGATTTAAGAACTTGAATTTTTTATGATTAAAACTAGGGGCATGGTCAATTGTAAAAAATAATTAATTTTTTTTTGCTTGTCAACTAATTTACTTAGTTTTACATTATTAAATGTGGAAAGCAAAATTTGAAAAAGTAAATTACCCACAAGAATATATCCGGTTACCGGATTGGGGAGATTTGAGATATACAATCAGGACATTAAGAAAAAGAGGTGATGGCTAAGCAGTCCAAAAGAGGAAAAGGATAGAAAAAGTTTAACAATACTTGAGGTGTACTGCACAGGAGAATGATTAGGGATATTTTTTTATTGATTATTAAATTAAGGTTAGATTTTTAAAAAGTTTTTATGGCGGAGTATTTGGGGATTTAGTTGTTTTTAAGGATTTTAGCTTGCATAATGATTGCAGGCTTTTTGGCTAAAAGAGGAAAAGATGAACGAACTGAAAGATAAAAAAATTATAGCTCTTATGTCAGGTACGTCATGCGACAGTATAGATGCTGGTTTATGTATTGTTCATCCTGATTTAAGTTGTGAGCTTATACAGGGAATTAACTATAAATATCCGGAACATATACGTGCAAAAATTTTTCAGCTCTTTTCAGGAAATGCTACGGTAAAAGATATTTGCCAGATGAATTTTGCAATAGGTCATTGTTTTGCCGATGCCTGCAAAGTGTTAATATCAGAACATGGAAAACCTGACTTTATATCAAGTCATGGTCAGACGGTTTATCACTTTCCTTTTAATGAAACAATTGACGGCGTAAGCTTAAAAAGTACTCTTCAAATCGGTGAAAGTTCCGTTATTGCAAAAGAAACAGGCTGTTTAACCATATCAAATTTCAGAGAAGCTGATATTGCATATGGGGGAGAAGGGGCACCGCTTGTTTGTTTTGCTGATGAAAAATGGTTTAAAAAATACGGCAAAAATGTAGCCGTACAAAATATCGGAGGAATCTCAAACGTAACAGTAATTTCGCATTCACATCCTACCTTCGGATTTGATACGGGACTAGGCAATATTATGATTGACTATTGCATGCAAAAATTTTATAACAAACCATACGACAAAGACGGCGAAATTGCAAAGTCCGGCAATATTTCATCAAGCTGGCTTGATTGTCTGCTTCAGGATGAATACTATTTTAAAAATCCGCCTAAAACAACAGGAAGAGAGTATTTTTCTCCTCAATATATTGAAAATGCGCTCAGGTTTGCACCGGAAAACCCTGCTGATATTATCGCAACCGTAACAGCACTTACTGCAAAGACTATAGCCCAGGCTTACGAAAGATTTATATATCCTGATATTGATATAGAAGAAGTAATCATAGGCGGAGGTGGAGCATACAACCCGCAGCTTTTGAAATATCTAAGACAGTACCTGCCTGTAGAAGTAAAGCTTAAAACCCATGAGGATTACGGAATTTCAAATAATTTTAAAGAAGTGATGGCATTTGCCCTGCTAGGTTACTGCTGTTATTACGGAATACCTAATAATCTTCCGGAATGCACAGGAGCCTCAAAAAGAGTTATTTTAGGTAAGATGGCTAATTGATAGATTAGCTAATTGTGCTATTGTAAACATGTTAACAATTGTAACTCTTACAATAAATTGGTAGCAATTATTTTATTTACGGGTTATAAATTAAGTAAACCCAACAATACAATTTGTTACCCCGAATATAAACTTAAATTTAAAGGAGAAAAAATGAACAACACAATTAATGCAGTTTCTTTTAACGGAAATATGGCAAAAGCTTACTTACAGAAAAAAGCATCACAACAGGCAAAAATAGCTGCAGAAAAAACTAAAGAAGCTGCACGCTTTTTGATTAACTCTAATCAGAAAGCATCTAAAGCACGAGAATATGTTGGAACCGGAGCTTATTTTGGAGTTGTTCCAAGCTCGCCAAGAGCTATAGGTCAACAAAAAGCTGTAGATTCAGTTATTGCAAGCAAATCTCTCATTCCGGCATCTGTTTCTACAAAACAAACAGAAAAAGCAGAAGCTGTTGAACCAATGTTTAACTTCTTTGGTTAATTTATAAAATAGTTTTAATAGAATCTGAAATGTACCTGATCAAGTCGTGAGCCAAAACTCCGTATTCGGTCAGGTCATTTTTTGCCAAATCACCGCAGCGTCCATGCAGAAAGACTCCCAGTTTTGCAGCATAAAAAGCTTCACATCTCTGTGCAAGAAGTCCTGCAATCATACCGGCAAGCACATCCCCGCTTCCTGCCTTTGCTAGTGCACTGTTTCCTGTGTTATTTATATAAATCTCTAAATCTTTTGAGCATACAATTGTATGATGAGATTTCAAAACGGTAACACATTTGTATTTTTCAGAAATAGCCTTTGCTGAAGCTGACATATCAGAAAGAATTTCGTTCAAAGGTTTATCTAAAAGTCTTGCAGCTTCTTTAGGATGCGGAGTTAATATTACATTTTCAGGCAGCTTGAAATCTTTTAATTTTGATAGGATATTAAGACCGTCCGCATCAATTACACAGGGGATATTTGGAACATTCTGGAGAGCATTTTTAAAAATATTCTGAGCATTTTTGCCAGTTGAAAGTCCACAGCCGATAAGTAAAACATCAGCATTCATAAGTTGATTATCAATATCTGCTATCGGGGCAAATACAATATTTTGTGTCTGAGCAGCAACTGCATCTATTACGCGTTCTGTTGATGCCAGAAAAACATAGCCGCAGCCGATTTTTAAAGCAGACAGGCTTGACAAAAGCGCAGCTCCGGGCATATAGTCTGAACCGGCAATATTTAATACTCTTCCAAAAGTGCCTTTATGAGAATTTTCCTGCCTTTCAGGCATTTTAAAGTCCATTTTGTCTTATTACCTCATAAGCAACAATTGCCACTGAATTAGACAGATTTAAGCTTCTCTGACCTTCTTTCATAGGAATGGTTAATGCGTTTTTATCCTTCACATAAACTTCAGGAAGTCCGCGCGTTTCCGGTCCGAAAACAATAAAGTCACCATCCTTGAATTTAATATCTGTATAAAGTCGGTTTGTTTTTGTTGTCAGATAATAAAAATTAGCACCTTTATTTGCCTCAAACAATTCCTCCATAGTATCAACTTTATGCAAATCAACACTATCCCAGTAGTCTAATCCTGCACGCTTTGTATATTTGCTGGAAAGAGAAAAGCCGAGCTTTCCTACAAGATATAAAGATGCTCCCGTACACGCGCAAAGTCTTGCAATATTACCGGTATTTTGAGGAATTTCCGGCTCATATAGTACAATATTTAACTTACTCATTTTCTGCCTTTACGAATAAATCGCCGCTTTCAAAAACTACAGGCAATGCTCTGATTACACAGAAAATAATAGCAATACATGCAAGAACCTGCGCAATAACAGGAAGATTTATAAGAGCACACAATCGGCATCCTGCTATATGCGCAAGAATTAAAAGCATAAATGCGCCGACTTTTGCAACGGCATAACTTATTCTCATGAATTTTGATGCACAGATAAACTTGCCAAGGTCGCTCTTTTGCATTGTTTTTTCACCAAATGCAGTATACCCTTTTGAAAGCGCAACACTTCTTATGCTGTCAGTAACAAAAGCTCTAGTAACACAAATCAAAGGAAATACTATATTGAGCCATCCAAGAACCGCAAAAGCAACCCAATAAGTTACTTCGACAATTCTGTCACCCATAATATCAAGAACAGAACCCAAATCAGAGGATTGATTAAACTTTCTTGCTATATAACCATCAAGACCATCCATTGCAAAAGCAACAGCAGTCAGCCAAAATGCCCACATAAGAGTTACATCTGACGGGACAAAAAGCAGGGCAACGGCTGCAAATGCTACAAAAATTCTGCTGATTGATACTATATTTGCAAGATTATCTTTTATACTAAACATTTTGTCTCCTTACTTTTTTGTTCTGGAAAGTGCAAAGTTTACTTCGTCCAGTTTTTTTCTTCTATCTCCAAGCATAATTTTTTCAGCCTGCTCAAGAATTGTAGTAACCATAAATCCGTTGTCGCCATCAGAACGGGCTTTTTTACCTGTTTCACAGCAGCTTATAAAATGCTGGCATTCAAGTTTAAGCGGTTCAATTTCAAGGTAATCAAGGCTGATATTTTTAGAATTATCTTTAACAAAGTTATCAAAAATAACAAGCTTATTTTCAGCAACAGTATCATCAAGTATAGCAGTTGCCTTAGTACCTCTGACAAGAAGCTGCACGTGTTTTTTAGGAGTAATCCAGCTGTCAGAAATCTGTCCGATCATACCGTCTTCAAACTCAATACTGATGTGAGTAATATCCATAATATCATTCTGTTCGGAAGAGCATCCCACAGCAGAAATTATTCTGACAGGCTCTTTACCGGTTACATAACTCATCATGGAAACATCATGCGGAGCCAAATCCCACATTACACTTCTGTCATTTTTGAAGAAGTTTACATTTAGTCTGTCGCTTTGCGCGTAAACAATCTCTCCAAGTTCGCCTTCTTCGATAAGCATTTTTAACCTGTTAACAGCAGGATGATAAAGAAGAAGATGACCAACCATTAACACAAGTCCTTTCCGGTGTGCAAGTTCGGTTAAGTCTTTTGCTTCCTGTGCAACAGTTGAAATAGGTTTTTCAACATAAACATTTTTACCGGCTTCAAGCATAGCCTTAACAACTTTATAATGCGTATGGCTTGGTGTCACAACAGCAACTGCCGTAATTTCAGGATTTTCAATAATTTCATTAAAATCATTTGTAGTTTTTACACCAGGATATTGTTCTTTTACTTTTTGCAGATTGCTCTCATCCAAATCGCAAACAATTTCAAGAACATTCAGGTTATAAAAATTTCTGACAATATTTCTTCCCCATACGCCGCAGCCGATAACGGCAATTTTTTGTTGTTTCATATTTATCCCTTAACCTTTTTCTCTTATCTATAATACTATCATACGTTACACATGTTATTTTGCAAATACTAAACAAGTTTTAACATTACTGTTTCTGTGCATCAAGCCTGAGCTGGTGCATTTGTTCACAGCGTTCCAAGAACAAATCTTTATCTTCTTCAGGAAAACAGGTGCTGAGTTTTTCCAATAGTTCCTGAGGAAAATCAGAATCCTTGACCATATAATCAAGAATATCTTCATCCAAGCGCACAAGTCCTCTATAATTTTTATAAAAAATCGCTTTACATTCAGCTTCTGCCTTTTCCGGTTCCTGATAAGATTTTTCACCAAGCTTATATGTAGTATAATTACCGTCAAAATAAATACCTTTATATTTTTTCAACATTAATCTTATGATTAGGTCAAATTCAGAAAGAATTTTAAACTTTTCATCAAAGTAGTTTTCTTTCTCAAGAACAGACTTTTTGAAAAACATAGCCTGTCTTGCGCAGGGCATAACCTGAAAAGCATTGTGCATAGCCGGCTGAAATAGAAAAACAAATCCGTCAGGATGTCTGCAATAAGCAGGAGAAAAAGAAAAATCTGCATTATTTGCTTCCATAAGGTTTACAACATCCTGAATTGCAGTAATATCGTGAAAAAAGTCATCCACGCTGATAAAGGCAATATATTTTCCTTTGGCTCTCATAATGCCTTTATTATAACCATGGAATTTACTTGTATCTCTTTCCGAGAAGAAGTTAAGATACCCCTTGTTCTTGTAATCTTTCAACAAAATATCAGTGCCGTCAGTAGAAGCATTATCAATAATAAGATGCTCAATTTCCGGATAAGTCTGCATATCAAGAAGATTAACCATCAGATTAAAATCGTCTGTCTGCTCTTTGTCTATAATATTATGTGTTGTTGTAATAATAGTTACTCTGGGATCCATTCTTTCTCAACTCCTGTATAAACAGTATATCATAGAGAAAATTGTAATTCTAATTGTTACAAGATGTAAATTTATTTTGAAAAAGCCAACAAAAAAGTTTTTTACGAGTTAAAGTGTGTTCAGGTTTATTAGGAGTTAAAGAATATAAATAAGGAGGTCATCATGAATGAGAATTCCTTATCAATTAATCCTGCGACAGCAATGGCTGCCGGAGGAGCAGCAGGGCTCTGCGGAGGGTATATTTTCGCACCGCGGAAATACTCTTTAAAACGGCTTCTGGTTCAACAGCCGGATACTTTTGAAAAACTTTTTCCGCAGAACTTAACAGACACAATGATTAGAAGAGAGGTAAGCGCACTGGATGCTATTAAGAAAGCTTCGGCAGAGTTTCATGCCTCAGGAGCAGCCGACCAGAAAACTGTAAGGAAAGCTGCAAAAAACTGGCGCAGAAAGTATACCGCATTAAAAATTTCTCCGGAACTTCTGACTAATGCTGCTGTAAAAAAAGATGCCATAAGGGAAGCTGTTGAAACCGGCGCCGACATAAAACAGCTATGTGCAGAATATAAAAAAGCTCTTAAGGATATAAGAATAGCAAGATTTGAAGCTATGCGAAACCTTCCTGACAGAGGTTATGAAGTTAAGTCAGCCTACAGGGAAATGAGAAAGGCAATGGCAAATAAACACACAAAAACATCAAACAAACTTTTTGAACTAATAAATAAAGATACCTTGAAGGAGAGCTATAACTCCATTAAAAAATTTCTACCAAAAGCTAGAGCCCGGTCAGCAGCTGCGGGTGCTGTCACACTGGGTACCCTAACAACTCTGGTATCTATATTCTTTAATCCGTCAACCCAAAACAACTAGGTAGAAAAAAGAGTTGGGTTTAAATAAATCCAACTCTTCTTTTTTTTTAATCAGTTAAATAAATTGTTCTTATAATATATTCTTCAAGAACCTTTTTATCTATGGGTCTGGATTTTGCATCATTTATCATAATATCAAACGCATACAATGTTCCGTTACGGGAGGTTATATAACCGGCTATAGCACTAATATCCGATAAAGTTCCTGTTTTTGCCCTAAGGTTATCTTTAAAATACAGCATCCGGTCTGTTAATGTTCCTTCGCCTGAAGTTGCCATAAATTTCTTCATAATTGGAAATCCGGGCAGTTTTGCCTGAGCCACTAAAAAATCTGTCATAAAATCCGCACTCATCAGGTTATTCTTAGAAACACCGCTTCCGTCAACTATTTTAATATTTTCATGATTTATACCGATTTTTTTACAGTAAGCATCAAACATCTTAAGCGCGGCATCAACCGAGCCTGTTCCGTTTACATACTTGCCGCCCGCAGTTTTAAATACGGTTTCAGCAGCAAGATTGCTGCTTCTTATTAGAATATCTTTCTGAGCAATAAGCAGCGGGTGCTTAACAGAAGAAATTAAATAAACATTATTAGACGGGAGTTTTTTCTCGGTGATATTGCCGTAATATTCAATATTAACATCCCTGAGCGCATCCTCCAGCCTGAGTCTGAAATACCTTTTCAGATTATTTACCGGTATTGCAAAGCCCTGGCTTTTTGAAACAGTACCTTTAACTGAAATCATATCAGGGGCTACCGCGTTATTACGCTCAAACTTTATATTATTTTCACCTCCTGTCACAACCAGATTCATAAAAGTAACAGGATAAAACACCTTTGTATTAATCCCGGCAGGAGACCCCTTAATGGTAGGCGCAACAAGCACACCAAGCAGGTTTCCATCAAGATTGTACGCCCCAAATCGCGGCATAAGGATATTCAAATCATCATCCCATTGCCAGCCCTCACCCCAATCTACATTATCAAGAATTGAAGCATCTATGTAAATATTTTTTGGAGCAATAACCTTTTTTTCCTTTGCCGCTGTTAAAAGCGTTTTTAAATCATTTGAACTCAAATAAGGATCAGCACCAAGTTTTATATATAAGTCATTATTTGTTGATTTGTATATTGAAGTCTGAAACTGGTAATCAGGACCAAGAGTATCCGCTGCAGCAGCAAGTGTAACCAGTTTCTGTGTAGATGCAGGAGGAACAAGCTTGCCTGCATTAAGTTCATACAAAACACTGCCTGTCTGTGCATTTTTTACAGATACGGAAATGTTATCTTTTGGTATATCCGAATCCGAGATAACTTTATTGAAACTGTCCGCACCAAAACCTAAAGAACCAATGCCGGACAATAGAAATATCCCTAATAAACATAACAGTTTTTTCATACAGATTTTACCTCGTAATTCTCTCTGATGTCTTTCAGTATAGTACAATGATTTTGATATTTATACATATCATTAAAATTTATTTCACAAGAACATAAGCCTTCTCTCTGGTCTTTAATCTCAGCAATTGTTTCGCCTAAATAATCATATATTCTTGAATGCCCGATATTCCATTCAATATCGTTAACAGGTCCTGATTGAGTGAGAGCAACCATATAAACCTGGTTTTCTATAGCTCTTGCCCTGGTAAGAGTTTCCCACGGAACAGGCTTTTTTGACCCCCAAGCAGCCATATTTACAATCAAATCGGCACCGGCTTTCCTGTAAGCTCTGAATATTTCAGGAAATCTAATATCATAACAGATAGTAAGCCCTATTTTTACACCGTCAAGAGTAACCATAACCGGATAATCACCAACCTTTATATAATCACCCTCACTGCATCCGCAATAAGAGTAAAGATGATTTTTTGAATAAGTAGCAACAAGCCTTCCGCATCTGTCGATTACCGGACAGGTATTTAAAGACTTTCCCTGCTTCATTTTACGGATAAAACTGCCTCCGATAATGTTAACATTATATTGTTTTGCCAAATCAGACAAAAACTGAACAGTTTCTGAGTTTTCAAGATATTCCGCGGCTGCCGGAAAATCTTTGCAAGACCAGCCGACAGTCCAAACTTCAGGCAGGATTAAAAAATCAGCATCAGCCGGAAGTTCTTTTGATACAATATCCTGAACCTTTTTATAATTTGCCTTAACATCTCCGGTTTTTGAGTTCATTTGTAAGGCGCAAACTTTTATACTTTTTGTTTCTCCCATAATTTGTTTTCTAAAGCCTCTCTAAATATACCGGGTGCTTTTTTTTGCAAATCTTCAAGTGCATCTTTAATAAGTTTTTTCTTTTCTACAAGCTGCTCATCCGGTAAATCTTTTGGAATATAAATTGGCTCACCGTAAAGATTAATAATACGAACTTTGCCTACAGGGAAAGTCATCTTGTCCCATGTAGGAATTGAGTGAAAAGTTTTATCTGCGGAATACCAGCATACAGGAACAATAGGCGCACCTGACATTCTTGCAAGTTTAATCACGCCGTTTTTAACTGTATGGTAAGGACCTCCGGGACCGTCAACCATAATAGCGACATCTTCTCCTTTATTGAGCTTTTCAAGCATCTGCATAGAAGATTCCACAGCCCCCTTCTTACCGGAAGAGCCTCTTACCGTATTAAACCCCATTCCTCTGGCTGCATAAGTGACTATTTCACCATCAAATGACGTGCTTATAAGAATATTAACCTTTGCCTTGTCCTGCAACCCGTACACGCAAAATTGATCTGAATGCCACATTGCATATATACAAGGACGGTAGTTTTTCTGGTTTATCTCAATTATATGAGTATGAGGCTCCTGAAGCTTCATATAACCTAAAACAGCCTTTTGTAAAATCCAAATATTTTTTTCGTTTATAAGTCTTACCATATAAAAATTGTACCACAGAAAAAATGACATGTAAGCCGACCAACAAAAGTCATTTCATATATTTGACGTACTTGCACTATGATTTTTTTGAAGTATAATCAGGAAAGATACATGTATATAATATAAAGGAAAAGATATGAAAGTCACATTAGAAAATGAAAAAGAAAATGTTATTAAGTTAAATATTACAGTTCCTGCGGTTGAAGCTACAAATGCTTATAACCTTGCAGTAAGAAGAATTTCACAGTATGTAAATATAGACGGTTTCAGAAAAGGAAAAGCTCCAAGACAGGTTGTTGAAACCCAGGTAGGAAAAGAAAGAATTAAACAGGAAGCTATTGAAAATCTGATGCCTAAAGTTATTAACGATGCTATTAACGAAAATAACCTTGATGTAATTACACAGCCTTATATCACATCATATGACTTTGAACTTGGAAAAGATTTGAATGTTTCTGTTCATGTTGAAACTAGACCGGAAGTAAAACTAGGCGAGTACAAAGGTTTAAACGTTGAAGTAGAAGACACTCCTGTTTCTGATGAAGCTTTCAACAAAGCGCTGGAAAATATTCAAAACCAGTATGCCGAAGAAAAAATGGTTTTAGACAGACCGGCTAATGCAACAGATATTGTTAACATTAACTTTGAAGGTTTTTCTAACGGCGAAAAAATTAAAGGCGGAGAAGCTAAAAGCTACAGATTGGATTTAGGACACTCTACATTCATTCCAGGCTTTGCTGAACAAATTGTCGGCAAAAACCTGAACGATGATTTTGAAATTGAAGTTACTTTCCCGGAAGATTACCACGATGAAAAATTAAAAGGTCAGAAAGCAACATTCAAAATTCATCTTAACGAAATCAAAGAAAGAATTATTCCTGAAATAACAGATGAATTTGCCCAGAGAGTTGGTAAATTTAACAATGTTGATGAATTAAAAGACGATGTAAAAAAATATCTTGAAAACGCAAGAGAAAATGCAAATAAAAACAAATCAGAAAATGAAGTATTCAAAAAAGTTATTGAAGCGGCAGAAGTAGAAATACCTCAGTCAATGATAGACAGAGAAGCCGATTCATTACTTGCGGATTATAAAAACAGACTTGCTGCACAGGGTATTAACTGGGATATGGTTACAAAAACCCAGAACGAAGAAGAATTGATGAAAAATATCCAGGATGACGCTAAGTTGAGAATTAAAAATTCTTTAGTTATTGATAAAATTGCTAAAGTAGAAAACATCAAACTTGCACCAGCAGATTTAGACAAAAAATTTCAGGAGCTGGGTACTGCGTACGGAGTTTCCCAGCAGGATATTATGAAACAAATCAGCAAAAACCCTGAAATTCTCGGATCTTTATCACAGCAGGCTATTAATGATAAAGTAAAAGAATTCTTAATGGAAAACAACAAAGTTGAAGTTGTTGCTCCAAAAACAGCTAAGTAACAAAAACTGGAAAACTGATAATCCGTATAATATAATGAAATAAGAAAGGAAATAAAAACATGAGTTTTGTACCTGTAGTTATAGAACAATCAAGCAGAGGCGAGCGTTCATTTGATATATTTTCAAGACTGTTAAGAGAAAGAATTATATTTTTGGGCACTCCGATTGATGATATGGTAGCTAACCTTGTTGTTGCCCAGATGCTTTTGCTGGACAGTGAAAACCCTGAAAAAGATATTATGTTATACATCAACAGCCCGGGAGGAAGCGTTACTGCAGGTTTTGCCATCTATGATACAATGCAGCACATTAGAGCTGATGTTTCTACAATTTGTCTCGGGCAGGCGGCATCAATGGGTGCATTCCTTTTATCATCAGGTGCAAAAGGTAAGAGAATGGCTCTTCCACATTCTCGTGTATTAATCCACCAGCCTTTAGGCGGAGCTCAGGGGCAGGCAACTGATATTGAAATTCAGGCTGCTGAAATTATCAGAATTAAGAAATCTTTAAATGAAATTCTTGCTTCTAACACCGGTCAGTCTATTAAGAAAATCGAAAAAGATACAGACAGAGATTATATTATGACACCGGCAGAAGCTTTAGAATACGGTATGATTGATAAAGTTGTATCAAGGGATGCTATCAAGTAATCTTACAGCTTAATACAACGGTGAAATTATAAAAATTCGACAATATTGTCGGAAAGGGTTAAAAAAATGCCAAAACACGATGACAGCAGGTTAAAATGTTCTTTCTGCGGGAAGTCGCAGGATCAGGTAAAAAAACTAATTGCCGGTCCCGAGGTTTATATCTGTGATGAGTGTGTTGAACTTTGCAATGAAATTCTCGATGAAGAATTTTTTGAAAATAAAGAAAAAGACGGTGAAAATGCGGAAGAACTAAATGCAGAAAAACCAATTCCAAAACCTCACGAGATTAAGGCGTATTTAGACCAATATATTATTGGCCAGGATGACGCTAAAAAGGTTCTTTCTGTTGCGGTTTATAACCATTACAAACGTTTGAAACACAATAAATCGGCCGACTTAAAAAACAATGTTGAGATACAGAAATCAAACATTCTGCTGGTTGGACCTACAGGTTCTGGGAAAACGCTTCTGGCGCAGACATTGGCAAAAATGCTTGATGTACCGTTTGCTGTTGCAGATGCTACAACATTGACCGAAGCCGGATATGTTGGCGATGATGTTGAAAACATTCTTTTAAGATTGTATCAGAATGCAGATTTTGACTCAACAAAAGCAGAACGCGGCATTATTTACATTGATGAAATTGATAAGATTTCAAGAAAATCCGAAAATACATCAATAACACGTGATGTTTCAGGTGAAGGCGTTCAACAGGCTTTATTGAAAATGATTGAAGGTACTGTAGCCCATGTTCCGCCTCAGGGTGGAAGAAAGCATCCGCATCAGGAATTTATTGAAGTTGATACTTCAAATATTCTGTTTATCGTAGGCGGTGCCTTTGTAGGTCTTGAAAAGATTATTGAAAGACGCGCCCAGGTAGGTTCATCTGTAGGCTTTGGCGCAAAAGCTCCCTTATCTCAGGCAGAAAAAGAAGCTAATGCAGCAAAACTATTGAAAAAACTTCAACCGGATGATTTGCTCAAGTTTGGTTTAATACCTGAATTTATCGGTCGTATTCCAACTTATGCAGTTTTGGATCCGTTAAATGAAAAAACTTTAAAAATGATTTTAACAGAACCAAAGAACGCTGTTTTAAAACAATATAAATGTTTATTGGAAATGGACGGCGTTGAGCTGGAATTTGAACCTGAAGCGATTGACTTAATCGCACAGGAAGCACTAAAGAGAAATACCGGAGCAAGAGCTTTAAGAGCAATTGTGGAAGAGATAATGCTTGATGTAATGTATGATGTACCATCAAAAGAAAACAAAGGTAAATTTACAGTTACAGCAGATATGGTAAAGAATAGAAATTCAGGTGAACTGATACCTTTGCCGACAAAAACAAACGGTGACTCTAAGGAAATTATAGCTTAACCGGTTTAGCGTAAAATATTGGAATTGACTATGGGAAAAGAAAAAACTTTAATCTTGATTGACGGTCATGCTCTGGCATTTAGACAATATTTTGCGCTGGAGAGAACAAATATGAAAACTACGGACGGCACACCAACATGGGCTGTCTATGGTTTTTTTAAGGCTGTTTTTGACCTTTTAAAAAATCCGGAATTAAAGGCTGATGCAATAGCAGTTGCATTTGATGTAAGCCACCATACATTCAGAACCGAAAAATATGCCGAATACAAATCAAACAGGGAAGCAATGCCTGATTTGATGCGTACACAAATGGGAATAATTTATGAAGGTCTGAAAGCTTTTAGTATTCCTATTTATACAAAAGAAGGTTTTGAGGCTGATGATGTTATCGGCTCAATATCAAAACAAGCTTGTGAATTAGGGCATAAAGTTCTAATTCTGACCGGAGATCAGGATGCGTTCCAGCTTGTAGATAAAGAAGGCTGTGTAAAAGTTATTATCCCAAGCCGCGGAGATTTAATAGAATATAACTGGAATAAAATTTATGAAAAACTGGGGGTTTACCCTGATCAGGTTATTGATTATAAAGCGCTAAGAGGAGATACATCCGATTGTATTCCGGGTATCAGGGGAATCGGTGAAAAAACTGCACAAAAGCTGCTTTCCAGATATAGTACTCTTGCCGGAGTATTGGAACATTGCACAGAAATTCCGGAAAATTCTATCCGGGAAAAAGTCTGCAACGGCAAAGATGATGCACTGCTCAGCCAGTATCTGGCAACAATTGTAAGAGATTTGGATGTTGAATTTGACTTTGACAAAACAAAAGTAGAACTGCCTGATATAAAAGCAGTTACCGAATTTCTGACCAAAATGCAGTTCTATAGCTTTATAAAAAATATAAACGAAATTTTAACCTCATTTAATAAAGAAGAGGCTCCAAAACTTAAGACTTCAAAAAATAAACCATCAAAAAAAGAGGACAGCGCCCAGCTTCAACTGGGAATATTTACTCAGGTTATACAGGCTGAAGTTAATAAAGACAGCAACTGTTATGAGGGCAAACTTATAACAGACAGTCAGGATTTTGAAAACTTAGTTAATGAATTAAAATCAAAAAGCCTTATAGGGTTTCAGGTTTATGCTGATGTAAAAAGTGCAGTGTCAAGTACTCTGACAGGAATTGCTGTAAGCTGGAATGATATGCTTACTTTTGAAGAAGGTAAGGTTAAGTTAAACGAAAAAGTTTCTGACAAGAAAGTTTATTATATCCCTATCAATCACTCAAATCTTGAAAACCAGCTTAATCCTGATTATGTTATTAATAGCCTGCGCCCTATATTTGAAAGCGATAATATAAAAAAGATAACTTACGATTCAAAAACAGCATATAATGTGTTAAAAAATTGCGGAATAGAACTAAAAGGAATAAAATTTGATGTAATACTTGCAAGTTATGTCAAAAATCCTGCAAGAAACCATGAACTTGCAGTTCAGGCGCTTGAACACTTAAATCATGTAATATGTGAGTATGCACCATTTGAAAAAGACAAGAAAAAACAAATAAAAATAAAAGATGCCAATATTGATAATGTATTACAGCACGCGACAGATGAAGTTGGAATGATAACTGAACTTACAGCATTCTGGCTGAAAAAACTCAGCGATGATGAGGTCAGGTTTATTTATGAAGTTGAAGTTCCTATGGCAGAAGTACTTGCACAGATGGAATTTAACGGAGTGTCCGTTAATGTTGATTATTTAAAACAGCTTTCTAAAACAATGGATAACCAGCTTCACAGACTTGAGAGAAAAATATATGACATAGCAGACTGCGGATTTAATATAAATTCCCCGAAACAGGTTGGTGAAATTCTCTTTGACCAGTTAGGATTAAAAAGCAAGAAAAAACGCGGCAGAGCTCATTATTCGACAAGTGCAGAAGTTTTAGAAGAATTGGCTGAAGAGTATGAGATAGCAAGGCTTATACTTGAATACAGAAAATATGCCAAGCTAAAATCAACTTATACAGACGCACTGCCGGCTTTGATTGATCCGGTTGATAACCGTATACACACGACATATAACCAGACAATTACCGCAACCGGCAGATTATCTTCGTCAAATCCTAACCTGCAAAATATTCCTATCAGAACAGAAGAAGGAAATAAGATAAGAACTGCGTTTATTCCTGAAAATAAAAAAACTGCGGTGATACTGTCCGCAGACTATTCACAGATTGAATTAAGGCTTCTTGCACATATTTCAGGGGATAAGCATCTTATTGATGCCTTTAAATCCGGAATTGATGTCCACACGCTGACTGCATCAAAAGTCTTTGAAGTTCCGGTTGATGAAGTTACCAAAGAAATGAGATACAAAGCAAAAGCAGTCAATTTCGGTATTATTTACGGTCAAAGCAAGTACGGGCTTGCAAAAGCTTTAGGCATCTCTAACGATGAAGCTGATTTATTTATTCATAAGTATTTTGCCACATATCCCAAAATTAAAGCTTATATGGAAGCTACAGTAAAACAGGCTGAATTAAACGGATATGTAGAAACAATATTCGGACGTAAAAGATACCTGAAAGCTGAGCTTGCCAGTCCGAACAATATGATTAGAGAATTTGCAAAAAGAGCTGCCATTAACCAGCCTATGCAGGGAACCGCTGCAGATTTAATGAAAATAGCAATGATTGATTTTTCTAAAAAATTGAAGGAAAATAACCTTAAATCAAAAATGATAATGCAGGTACACGATGAACTTGTGGTAGAGGCACTAAAAACAGAGTTAGACCAGATTAAAAAATTAATAAGAGAGTCAATGGAACTTCACCAGCCTCTGGCGGTTCCTCTGGTAGTTGATATTAGTACAGGTGACACATGGAAAGAATAAGAAAGTATTTTTTAATTGTATTATGTTCATTATTTTTTGCAGGAGCAGCGGTTAATGCAGAAGAAACCGGGTTGAGCCTGAGCACTCTTGTAACTCCGCAGAATGTTCCTTTTGAACACTGTACACGTATATACCCGATGAAGCCGGAAAAATTATTCTATATGACGATTGCAAGTATTAATGCTAATCGATTTGAGCCTTTAGAAATGCAGTCAAAAACAGGGTATATTCTTTTTAATGCAGTCAATAAAGAATTTTTGGCAAGTATTATAAACGTAGATAATGCAAACAGTATGCTGAAAATTACGCCGACAAATAACAATTACTATTTTGCTCCGGGAATAGTTTCAAATATTTATAAATACATTGATATGTACGGGGCAACACCTTTGACTGAAGTAAAACCGGCTCAGCAATAAGTATTAATTAAGCGTATCAAAAGCTTCATTGACCATGTTTTCAATATCAGGCACTATGCCGTCACTTTCTGTTGAAAGCCAAACAAGGTATTCAATATTTCCGGACGGTCCTTTTATTGAAGAGTAAGTTAACCCTTTAACAAAATAACCTGTTGATATAGCGAAATCGGTAACATTTTTAATAACTGCAGCATGAACTTTTTTATCTCTAACAACACCGCCTTTTTCAACGTTTTCTTTACCGGCTTCAAATTGCGGTTTTATCAGGCATATCATTTCATGGAAATTTGGATTGAGAAGCTTTTTAAGATTTTCCAAAACTTTTGTAAGAGAAATAAAAGACAAGTCGCTTACAAGAAGATTGGCAACCGGCTCATTTCCAGAATAAATATCATTAAAGGTGCAAATTTTGAGATTTGTACGCTCAATGGTTTTAACTCTTTTATCAGCCCTGATTTTCCAATCAAGCTGCCCGTAGCCGACATCCACTGCATATACAAACTCTGCACCATTCTGCAAAAGACAATCAGTAAAACCTCCGGTTGAGGCTCCGGCATCAAAACAAATCCGCCCCTCAATATTTACAGGAAAAGTATCAAGCGCCTTTTTAAGCTTAAACCCGCCGCGTGAGACATACGGCATAGACTTTACAGAAATATCATACTCTTTATCCGGTGAAATCTGGAACCCTGCTTTTGTAATATATTCATCATTAATTTTAACGTGACCTGCAAGTATGGCAGAAGCAGCTTTACTTTTGGTTTCAAAGTAACCTAAATCAACAAGGTATTTATCCAGTCTTTCCTTTTTCATAATTTAAAAATATCATAAGGAAAAACTTTTTACCATATAAGATGTCCGAAAAAATTCCGCAATAAGGAACGTGAGCGGAATTTTAGAGTGGAGTATTAGACAGCGACGCTGCGCGCGAAACGCGAAGGCGGGGCGTAAGCAGCGGAGCTCTGCTTTTGACACAAAATTGATTTTTGCACTAAACTATGCTAAAATAATTAAAAAGGAGGATATACAAATGCAAAACACAATTATAGCTTCAAAATCTATGAGGGGGGGGGGGCTTAGATAACGCCGGCGGGCTTTTTCACGCTTCGGGATTATCCCGCTCCGCATTCACTTTAGCGGAAGTTTTAATCACTCTTGGTATTATCGGCGTGGTCGCTGCTATGACTCTCCCATCGCTTGTTAACAATTACAAGGAAAAAGAGCTTGTTACAAGGACTAAAAAACTTTATTCCAATATCCAAAATGCTATTCTGCTCGCCCAAAAAGATTTAGGTACTGTTGGAGATAATACTTTCTTATTTGATGTTTCGCAAACTTCTGCACAGGCTGCGCAAAAATTTGCTAAATACTTCAACGGTGCTAAGGTCTGTGAATCTTCTTCACAAAAAGGTTGCAGCTTATATGCTTATAAAGTTAAATTTGCAACAAAGAAAACCAGCGGAGATGATGATACGCTTACGGATTCCAGCTATACGTACCCTAAAATTATTTTAAATGATGGTTCATGCATTCAGGTTATACAACAAACATCATGCTATAGAGTACAGGAAAATGATTGTGTTCAGGACGCAGATGGAAACTGTGTAAAAGATGAAAACGGTAATATTACAGAGATAGCTTCCAAACATAACGACTGTGCCAGATTAGTTATAGATGTAAATGGTCCTAAACTTCCGAATCAATATGGTGCTGATATTTACCAGTTAGCAGTTACATCAAAAAAAGTTCTCCCACCAACTTGGGCACCATATGGAAGCAAAAGTTTTCAGAATATTCTTACCGGAAAAGACAAACTGGAATATGAAAAATATACTGTAGGAGCAAAAAAATAAATATAAACCGCTCTTCTATAGAGCGGTTATTTTATTGCAAAAACGTTCTCTGCGTTTTGCGAACTCGCCTGTACAATATTTTCAAAAGAAACATTGCGGATTTTTGAAATTTCTTCTGCAACAAATCTTACATAAGCCGGCTGGTTTTCTTTTCCTCTATACGGCACCGGAGTAAGGTAAGGCGCATCAGTTTCAAGAAGAAGCCTTTCTAATGGAATATCAGCAGCAACTTCTTTCATCTTAACGGCATTTTTAAATGTTACAACACCGCCCAGTGCCAGATACCAGCCCTCTTTTATACACTCGCGCGCAAATTCAACGCTGCCTGAAAAACAGTGCATTACAACTTTCGAGGTTTTATTGTATTCTTTTAAAATATCAAAAGTATCTTTATGAGCCTCTCTGTCATGTACACAAATTGGTAAAATCAATTCATTTGCAAGCTTTATCTGCTTTATGAAAACTTCTTTTTGCAAATCTGTAAAACTTTTATCCCAGTAATAATCCAGACCTATTTCCCCTATACCAACAATTTTAGGATTTTCAGAGTATTTTTTTATCTTGTCAATCAGCTCATCATCCCAGTCTTTAGCTTCCGATGGGTGAACTCCAAGCAACCCGTAAAGCTCGTCATATTTATTTACAAGCTCAAAAATCTTATCAACATCTTTCGGGTAAGCACAAGGAACAATAATCTTTTTTACCCCGTTTTCTTTTGCATTCTTTATTGCATCCTCAACGCTAATCCCCTCAAGCATATCTACATGAGAATGTGTATCAATTAAATATGTTTCGTTCATATAACAAGTATACCACATCAGAAATTTGTGATATAATCACCTTGTATGGAAGATCGAGCATTAAAAATTTCAATAGCGCATCTATATCCTGAATTATTAAACCTTTACGGCGATATAGGGAATATAATTACCCTTAAAAAACGCTGTGAATGGCGGGGAATTGAGGTTGATTTTGAAGAAATCCATGTTAAAGACGAAATAAAAGAACATGACCTTTATTTTATCGGCGGAGGACAGGATAAACAGCAGGAAGAAGTTGCCGATATTCTATATTCACATAAAGATTTTCTGCTAAAAGAACGCGATAACGGCGCGGTATTTTTAGGAATTTGCGGAGGGTACCAGCTTTTCGGGCATTATTATCAGCCACATGACAAAGAAAAATTAAAAGGTATAAGCCTTATGGATGCTTACACTGTTGCAGGCAGCAAAAGGTTTATAGGAAATGTTACTGCCGAAACAGACTTTCTAAATCCGAAAACCATTGTAGGATTTGAAAACCACAGCGGGCTTACTTACCTTCAGGGTGATACAAAACCGCTTGCTTATGTTACAACAGGAAACGGAAACAATGGCTCTGACAAAACAGAAGGCGCCCGTTTTAAAAATGTATTTGGTACATATCTGCATGGTTCTTTTCTTCCTAAAAACCCTCATTTTGCAGATTACCTTATTGAACTTGCACTTGAAAAACGCTGCGGTGAAAAAATTATACTGCCTCCTCTTGATGATAAAATTGAAATGGATACTCATTATTCCTTAATAAATAAGGCTTATTAATTGACTTTAAACTTTAATCTTTAGTATAATTAAAGAATGGGAGCGCTAAAAAAATACTTTAGACAATCAGCAACATATAAGATTTACAAAGGTCTTAGTGAAGAAATTGTTGATTTTTTAGATACCCTCGGAAGAATTGTTCAGAGCGGATTTGCAGCGCTAAAATATATTCTGACATTCCAAATTGAAAGAAAAGAGCTTATGGCGCAGTGCGAGAGGTTTGGAATAAGTTCACTGCCTATAACACTTTCTATTGTCGGAATGACATCAATTATTGTAGCCTCGCAGGTTGCCTCTGAAATGGTAAAACAGGGCGGAGGTCATTTTGTAGGTTTAATGATGACAATGCTTATTGTGCGTGAAGTCGGTGCAATTATGTCCGGCTTTGCAATAATTTCCATGATAGGGTCTTCAATAGCTTCTGAAATTGCAACAATGCGTGTTACAGAACAGATAGACGCATTAAAAGTTTTAAAAGTAGATCCTGTGAGGTATCTTTTTGTGCCAAGAATTTTATCAGGAATAATGATGATGCCGGTTGTTGTAATTATAGCTTCAATTGTCGGAGTTCTCGCCGGGGCTGTTACAACCAGATTAACAACTGAATTAGGGTACAGGGCGTATTTTGATTCAGCATGGCTTGGCGTTTATATGAAAGACTTGAGTGTAAGCCTTCTAAAAGCCGTATGTTTTGGAGGAACAATCGCTCTTATAAGCTGTGCCTGCGGTTATGCGGCAAAAGGCGGAGCAAAAGGAGTTGGGCTTGCTACAACAAAGGCGGTTGTCTGGTCTTTTGTTGCCATTGTAATATGGGATATGATTTTCGCGATTATATTCTTCTTTTAATAATAAAGGATAATTTATGAGTATAGAAGTTAAAAATCTTGTAAAAATATTTGACGAAAAAAGAGTAATAGACGACGTTTCTTTTACGGTTGAAGATGGAGAAACACTTGCCATAGTCGGATTTAGCGGTTCCGGGAAAAGCACGATATTAAAACTAATCTGCGGACTTATAGAAAAAGATGAAGGTGAAATTATAACATCAGAAGGTGATATTGCAATGGTATTCCAGTATTCAGCACTCTTTGATTCCCTTGATGTTGCTGATAACATATCTTTTGCACTAAGAGAAAGACGCGAATTAAGAAACAAGTATTCAGAAGAAGAACTGGAAAAAATTGTAGCCCAAAAGCTTGAACTTGTAGGCTTGAAAGGTATTGAAAGAAAATTTCCGTCAGAACTTTCCGGCGGGATGCAAAAGCGTGTAAGCTTTGCCCGCGCAATTGTTACCGAACCAAAGACAATCCTCTATGACGAGCCGACAGCCGGTCTTGATCCTATATCATCAACTCTTATAGAGGATTACATTGTAAGGCTGAAACAGGAAACTAACGCGGCTTCTATTGTTGTAACACACCAGATGTCTACTATTACACGAACGGCAAACAAAATTATTATGCTGTATGACGGTAAGATAGTATTTGCAGGAACTCCTGAAGAAATGCTTAGACAGGATACGCCTTATACCAAACAGTTTGTCACAGCCTCGCTTGAAGGTCCAATGAAAATGATTGCGTAAAAAAATGTTAAAAGATGAGAAAAAAGAGGGATATATTATGAAAACTATAGAAAATTTATCAGAAAAACTTTTTAACAAAGATGTAATGTCGCTTGATACATACATTATGTTTAAATTAAAAGAAAAAACCGAACAATTAAAACCGGAATTAATAAAAAGAAACAGGGCTCCAATTTCTTTATCAATGGGCGCACCTACAGCAGCACCTCCAAAAGAACTGCTTGACAAATTAAAAGAAGTTTTAACAGAAGACGGCATACACCTGTATTCAACCCCTAAAGGCGAAGCATACTACAGAAAAGCGGTTGCTGAAAGAATGAAAAACCGTTTCGGAGTTGAGCTAAACCCGGATACAGAGATTTTTTCTCTTATGGGCTCAAAAGAAGGCATAGCAAACCTTGTAAGATTTTTAATCACACCTAAAGAAAACCAGCTTGACAAAGATGTAATAATGGTTCCTGATCCAGGTTATGCTTCATACCTGCAATTTATTAAATGTTCAGGCGGAGCTGCATACCCTGTGCCGTTAACTTATGAAAATGACTTTAAACCGGATATGGACAAGGTTTGGGAGAAAATGCTCAAGGAAGGTTATAAAGCTGAAAATGTTAAAGCTTTAATTATAAATTATCCGAACAATCCTTTAGGCGTAAGCACTACAAAAGAATATGTTAAATCAGTAATTGAGTTTTGTAAAAAACATGAAATTCTTTTAATCTCAGATGCTGCATATTGCGATTTATATTTTGATGAGAATGAAAAGCCTTTCAGCATATTTGAACTTGAAGGAGCAAAAGACATTGCTGTAGAATTTTTCAGCCTGTCAAAACCATATGCAATAACCGGCTGGCGGCTGGGCTGGGTTTGCGGTAATAAAGATATTGTACAGCGTTTAGGCAAAGGAAAATCTACAATTGATAACGGTATATTTAAAGCTCTTCAAAAAGCGTGCGCGTATATACTTAATTCAGAAGCCGGCGACAAATATATAGAGCAAGGGAATCTGAATTATAAACACAAGCAGGCAATTATGGTAAAAGGCTTTAAAGAACTCGGCTGGCCTATAGAAGAAGCTAAAGTTCCGCATACAACATTCTACCTATGGCTTCCAATACCTAAAAAATACACATCTGCATTTGATTTCTGTGCTGATGTATTAGAAAAATCAGGAGTAGTCCTTGTTCCAGGAAATGCTTTCGGAGCTCATGGAGAAGGCTTCTTCAGGCTTTCATATGTTTGCAGTGATGAGCAGCTTCAGGAAGTAATAGACCGCTTCAAAGCTGACGGGTTTTACTATGACAAATAGTAAATTGAATTAATACTTAAAAACTCCGGTTTATATAACTAACCGGAGTTTTTTTATTATATATAAATTACACACAAATTAATTAGCAGCTGAGAGCCATTAAAGCTTTAACTGAACGGGCATTATCTCTTACTTCTTCTTCAGAGTGATTTTCAACGGTATCTTCAAGAATTTTAATAGCTTCTGTTTTATCTTCAAGAGCTAATAATTCATTGATTGTACTCATTGCAACAAGAGTACTCAAATCATTAATACCTTTTCCTTGATTTGAAATAACGACTTCAAGGGAATCATGCACATTTTTCTTAACCAAAGCGCGGGAAGTCATTTCTCTAACTTCATCTATTGAAGAGTTAGTTCCTACTTCATTAAGAACTCTGATAGAATCAGGATCCTGGTGAATTGCTAAAGCATCAATAATATTTTTTACATTTCTTCTATCCATCTTCTATCCTCCTTACGCTGCAATCGAAAGCCCAAGCTCATCTTTTAACATTGTTTCAAGACTGCCGGTGTCTTTTTTAGCATAATTATTAACAATCATATTATCCTGCATTGCATTCCAGCTTTCTTTAATAGATTTAACCGGATTTGCAATAGAAATTTCTATTTCATTTAATTTGTTCCAGCCGTTAATAACGCTGTCTTTAGCTTTTTTACCAAATTCAACAACAGACTCAAAGCCTGAACGGATTTTTGAACCCATATTTGAAATTGAACTTACTAAAGCACTTGCTTTTAATTTACCGGTAAAACTCGGCTTATCCTTTGTTTCAAAAACATCAGCTGTTAAAACGTTACCTTTGAATGAAGTAGCAGCGAACGGATTTGAACTTCTGGACACAACTTTTTCGTGCTTAGTCGAATTAAACAGACGTTCACGAACCGCATCAATTGAAAAACTTCCCATCATATAATCCTTTCTCTCTGTAAATACTTTACATTATAAGGATAACATAACTCTCTATATATCAATCAACCTTTTGGTGTATTGTTTGTAAAAATACCTATACTTTAGTTGCAAATATCATGCCGTATTTGTGTTATGATTATACTATGGGATATGTAGAAGAGTTAAAAGAATTTGTAGAAGTAATAGCCAGACTGCGCGCACCCGGAGGCTGCCAGTGGGACAGAGAACAAACACACCGTTCACTGCGTCCTAATATGCTGGAAGAAGCTTACGAAGCAGTTGACGCAATGGATGATGATGACATGGTTCATTTGCAGGAAGAACTCGGAGATGTTCTCTTGCAGGTAGTTCTGCATGCACAAATTGCAAGCGAAGAAGGTGCCTTCACTATAGAAGATGTAACGCGCGGAATTAAGGATAAAATTATCCACAGACATCCGCATGTTTTTGGTGATACAAAAGTAAGCTCAACAAAAGAGATTTTAGATAACTGGGACAAGCTGAAGGCTGAGGAAAAAAAGCACCGCAAGTCTGTGATGGACGGAATTTCAAGAGCCCAGTCCGCACTGATGAGCGCACAAAAAATCAGCAAAAAAGCTGTTAAGCAAGGTTTTGAATGGCCGGATGAGCAATCTTTATATGAATGTATAATGTCGGAGTTTAAAGAGTTTAAGGAAGCAAAAAAAGAACAAAATAGAGAACATATGGAAGAAGAATTCGGCGACCTCCTTTTCGCTATTGTAAACCTTGCCCGCTGGAATAAGATTGATGCAGAACAGGCTCTGCTAAAAGCAAATAAAAAGTTCATTGCCAGATTTAGAAAAATGGAAGAGCTGGCAGATAAACCATTAACCGAATATTCAATTGATGAATATGATAAGTTATGGAATACTGCCAAAAAAGCACTAAGTTAGTACAAGGTCTTTTCTAAGGTATATTTGGTGCAGCACAGGCTGTAAAAGCCTAAAGCAATTAGATTTAAGGGTTATGTTAAAAAATATTAAGGAATGTTGCTTTAAAAAGGCAATTTCTTTAGAAAAAAATCCTTTATAGAAATATAAGGAAAGAGGATTAATATGAAAGAACAAGAATTAAATACAATGATGTCTGTAGTTTCTGACCCAATCAAGAATGTTTATAAAATCAATTCACGAAAAGATTTGGAAGAAATTCAAAGAATTATCAGAATTTTTAATATCTCTGAAGAACAGCATAACAAACATGCAATGCTTTCTATCAAAAACCTTGCAACTTTCAGATTAGTTCTCAGCAACAACTAATAAATATACATTGCCCAATATCCTAAAAACGATAAAACAAAAGCCTTGCAATAAAATGCAGGGCTTTTAAGTTTTTACCAGGGGAAATCATCCTTAATCTGCCAGCCGTCTTTGACAATTTTTGAGGTACAGTTGAGCCTTTTCTCCGGTAGAATTTCTGATTTGCATTCATAACCGCCTATTGTACCCCAATCAAAATAACCCAGCCTGTTTCCTTTTGTCTGATTTTTATTTATTCTGAATAAAAAATCTGTCCTGGAATAATTTCTCCCTTTTTCAGAAAGGCTAAACCTGCCATTTTCATTTTTTAATGAACAGATAAGGTATAAAGTTGATTGAATCTGACCTTGAGTACCATCCAGCATAAATCTTATATTCACACCGTTAGCTAGTGTAATACAATAAGAAGATTTATCATCCACACCTGAATTTTTTTTACAATACCCGGCTTCTTTTATTTGTTTTAAATAAGGCACAAAATATTTTGAAGCTACGGCTGTTGCATTATGTGTATTTACCTGAGAGCCAAAATCCCATTCGCTTACATCACCGTAATCTGCCACAGCACGAGTCATTACTTCTGATAATATTGCATTAGTTGTTTTTATTCTGTTTAGAAAAACAGCTTTCTGGTATTTATTTACAACAGCTGGAATTGTCATTGCCGCGACTACACCAATTATTCCCAGAGTTATCAAAACTTCTGCAAGTGTAAAGCCTCTTTGTTGTTTCTTTTGTGTGGCGGCGCGAAACGGCTCGCTGCCTGCGCCAATACCGGATAAGGAGCTTAAATTACTCCGCCCCCCCCCCGAAAAATCTTGTCATTACTACGTTTTCCATAATTCAATCTCCTTTTTTTGGTTTTGCTCTTTATTTCTTTATTTATTTAAGTAAAAATATTTATTTTCTCGGACACACTCTCGCCCTGCTCTCGTTATCGCCTCGAAAACAAATATTTTTACTTTTTTAGTTGTTTTCTTGAGTGTTGCTTTTTAAGTAACTATAAAACTTTTCTCGGACACGCTCTCGCCCATTAACCCGATAGGATTTTAGTTAACCCGAGTAGTGTAGTGCCTCTGGCTCCGCTATCGGTTCGAAAATAAATATTTTCCCTTATTCTATTTATTTGTTTTTCTTTGGCATTGCTTGTTGCTTTTTATTTTAAATAACTATAAAACTTTTCTCGGACGCGCCTCGCTCACTATGCCACCGATAGAATTTTAGTTAACCCTAGTTTTGTCGTGCCTCAAGCACTTACCAATCGGGCTTCCTTTTACTTTATACAGCCTGCGCCGGAGTGGGTGCGGGTCTGAGAAAATAAAATATCTGCTCTTGAGAACATCCTATGGTCTGCTTTTATTATAAGGGATTTTCTTTATATTTTCAAGCTTATCTGAATAACAGACTAAACAGCGGCGGAACAAAAATCAAAAGCCCGATAACAACCGCAATAATGGTTACAAACATTACAGCACCCGCTGAAATATCTTTTGCCATACCAACAAGTTTTGAGTATCTGTTATGGAAGACCGCATCCAGAGAATATTCCAATGCAGAATTGAGCATTTCAGCAGAAACTACCATTCCGATAGCAATCAGCAGGATACAAAGCTTTGTTATACTAAAATCCAAAAGAAAACCCATCATAAGGACAAATGCTGCCATAACAAAATGGACCCTTATATTACGCTCACTTTTTAGAACCAGACGCATACCTTTTCTTGCGTTTTTAAAAGTGTTTCCAAACCCCTGCGATTTAAATTTACTCATACCCCAATACTCTCCAAAGCCTTATTCTGCATTCCTATAACAAAATTATAATCTGCTTCAGTTTGGTGGTCAAATCCCAGAAGATGCAGAATTCCATGGCTTATAAGAAAAGAAAGCTCATAGTCAAAAGTAACATTCTTTTTTACAGCTTCTTCCTGAACCTTATCAAGAGCAATGATAACCTCGCCAAGATTTACCTCACCATCAAAAACCAACCGTTCTTCCGGTAATGTATCTGCAAAAATCGCAAAAGTGATTATATCTGCCGGATAGTCTTTTTCTCTGTATTCACGATTAATTTCATGAGTTTTTTGGCTGCCGCAATATAGGAAGTCAAATGATACCGTATTATAAACTAATCCCTTCAAACAACAGTTATCAGCAATTTCCTGACAGCTCATATAAAATTTAAAAATCTTTTTAGCAGTCTCTATAAACTTCTTTTCATTTACTTCCGTATTCTCAAATATATTTTCGCTGAAAATATTCAGCTTTACAGATTTAGGCGTCATGCTTATCCTCATGATTATCTTCCAGCTGTTTAATCTTTTTTTCCAAATCCTCATCTAAGAGCTTGGATGGCATATTTATTTTATTTTTATTCAACTCTGCTACGATATTTTCCTGATATTTAATTCTGTTATGCTGCATACCTCTTAGAATTCGGCTGAAAGTAGCTGCAATTACTTTAATATCATGAAGAGTGAGCGGACTATCCGCAAGCTGTCCGTCATTCAGTCTTTCAACAATTATTTTATTAATAATCTGTTCAATTTCTTCTGAAGTAGGATTTTTTAGTGAACGCACAGCAGACTCAACAGCATCAGCAATCATTAAAATGGCAGTTTCCTTCATATTAGGCTTAGGACCGGTATAGCGGAATTGTTCTTCCTTAACATTTTCAATACCTTCTTCCTGCACAGCCTGATTGTAAAAATAGCTTGCAAGCCCTTCTCCATGGTGTTGTAAAATAAAATTATTAATGACAGCCGGAAGCCCGTATTCTTTAGCCAGTTCAACACCGTCTTTCGGGTGCGCGGTGATAACCATTTTGCTTAATCTTGGATTTAATTTTTTATGAGGATTTTCAATCCCGAAGTATGACTGGTTCTCAACAAAGAAAAGCGGGCGTTTAAGCTTTCCAATATCATGGTAAAAAGCGCCGACCCTTGCAAGAATAGGATTAGCCCCTATCGCTTCGGCAGCAGCTTCGCATAAGTTTGAAACCATAAGACTGTGATGATAAGTTCCCGGAGCTTCAAACTGCAAACGTTTTAATAAAGGCTGATTATGATCTGCCAGTTCTGCAAGACCGTAAGGTGTAATAATTTTGAAGGAACTTTCAAACAGCGGGAGTGTTCCAAGAGCAATCATAGAGCTGACAATACCGTTCAGCAGTATAAAAGCACTGTTTTTAAGAATTAAAACATTATTAACATCAATCAAACATTTTTCAAGAACATATATAGCAAGAACAATTAAAAGCCCTGCACCTGAAATTATAAAGCCTGCTTTAATTAAATCAAAGCGTCTTGAATACCTGATTTGAGAAATAGTTACAGCCGCAACAAGGTTTAACAATGTAAAAGTTACAATATACTGTGCAGGATACTGAACACCAATTGTTAGAACTGTTAACAGAACAGTCATAGCAACAAAAGCAACTCTAGGATTTGTAAAAATTGCAAGCAGCAGCACGTATGCAGGAATAGGCAGTACATATGGAGAAAATCCGGTAGGCATTACTACAGCAATTGAGGCAAGCATAATTGATAAAACAGCAGCAAGCATCATATAACGGGTTTCAAGGAATTGTTTCTCAAAATACTTCATATATGTCATAAAAATGACAGAAGCAAGTACAACCAGGATATATATAGCAATTAATCCCTGCCAGTTCAGTTCATAAACATTATACCCTGCCTGTCTTAAAGCATCACGTTTTAATCTTGTTACCGGTTCACCTTCAAAAAGGATTTTGTCGCCTTTCTGAAATGTAATTTCATAAGGTTTTACGGTAGCTTCGGCTTTTTTACGGGCAATTTCGGTTGCAAATTCATCTTCCACCAGGTTAGGCACAATAATCTGGCTTAAAAGAGCATTAATAACAGATATTTGGCGTCTTGAAACATTAGAAATCAAATTATTTGTAATAATATTATCTATATTGTTACGCTCAAAGTCTTTCTCTGTTATACCGGCTCTTAATATATTGGTAAGAGTAAGATTTGCCTTGTCAAAAGCTTCTCTGACAGTTGCATCATCAGATTTTAACAAAAAACTTATAACAAAATCTTTTTTTGAAACATCAGAAAGATCAAAAAGCAGCGACAATTCTTCTTTTTTAACACTGTCCTCAACATCTTTTTTTCTTATCTGAAGAATAGAATTTTCCAAAGTTTCGAGATTGGTGCGGATAAAATCATCTTCCGCTGAAGTCAAAATAGGCTCAACCTTCTGGGCAACCTCTTTTTTATGCTGTTCTGTACGCTTAACATCAACAACTGTAATAGTTTTTTGTGCAATAATATCTTTTTTGCTTATACCGTTTTCTACAATACTTTGAAAAAAGAAGTTTTGCGATGCAATAATAGCAGTAAGCAAAAACGTAAACAATATAAATCCGGCAGTTTTATAAGCCTGTGACGACATAAAAAAGTCACGAACTTTTGACATTGTAATTATTTTATTCATATATCACCTTATAATTCTTATTAATTTAACGTTACTCCTATTTTATACCTTCTGATTTTTTTTTCAAGCTTTCTATTTTAACACGAAACTGTATATCTTCCAGCAATTTTCGATTAATTGAAAGCAGTTCTGAAAGTACAGCAATTAAAGAAACCTGAACCCCGAAAATCAAAAGAATCGCAGTAAGGATTAAAGATTGGATGTGACCTATACCATCGCCTATAGAATAATAATAAAGATACCTTACTCCCAAAATCAAACCGGATAAAAAGAATAAAAGCCCCAATACAATAAAAAACCTGAAAGGTCTATAGATTATAAACATACGAAGCATTGTAAAGATGGACCTTCTTATATACTGGAACATATTATTGAAAAGCCTTGATTTTCTAAGCTCAGGATTAACATCAATATCAACGCAGTCTATAACAAGCCCCTTTGCTCTTGCCTGCATAATAGTTTCAAGAGTATAGGTATACTTATCAAAAACATTCATCTGCAAAGCTGCATTTTTTGAAAATGCCCGAAACCCGCTCGGAGCATCTTTAACCGTAGAGGAACTTACAAATCTCATAACAGCAGAACCTAATTTCTGCAAAAACTTTTTCAACGGTGAAAAATGTTCAATAGAGTCGACAGGACGCGCCCCTATGACAATATCTGCTCTATTTTCAAGAATAGGCTTTATCAATTTTTCAATATATTCAGCCTTATACTGGTTATCAGCATCGGTATTAACAATAATATCCGCACCCATGCTAAGAGCTTTATTTATTCCGGCAACAAAGGCTTTTGCCAAACCTTTATTTGATCCCAGCGAAATAACAGCATCAGCACCGGCGCGTTTTGCCACATCAACAGTATTATCAGTTGAACCGTCATCTATTACCAGAACTTCTATTTCATCAATTCCATCAATATGTTTTGGCAAAGCTTCCAAGGTAACCGGAAGCGACTTTTCCTCATTCAGGCATGGTATTTGTATAACTAACTTCATAACCTTTCCTCTTATTTTTTTTATTATATAATTAAAATGTAAGAAATACAAATGGAGAAAGATACATTGGGGATATTTATAATAACATTTCTCGGATTAATTTTAAGAGTTTTATACATTAACAAACCGGACGGACTTTGGAATGATGAGTATATCTCGTGGATGATTGCAGCAAAACCATTGTTTGACGGGTTTTGGAGCGGGATAAAGTCACAATGCCACATGCCGCTTTATTATCTATATCTCAAATTCTTTATGTCGATATTCGGGCAAAGTGATATTGTATTAAAACTAACGTCTGTCCTTAGCGGAACATTATCAATTATTATAATGTATTTTACAGGATTAGAAAAAGATAAAAAAACAGGACTTATTGCAGCTTTATTTACAGCAATAAGTTCTTTTTTGATTTATTATTCGCAGGAAGTAAGGTTTTATTCATTGTTATTCTTATTTGCAGCCCTTTCACTCTGGTTTACAGTAAGGCTTGTAAAGAATACAAACATTAAATATATAATATTCCTGACCCTTGCAAACCTTCTTGTTATTTTTACACATACAATAGGGTTTGTTTATGTATTCTTTAATCTTATATATATTAGTTTCAGATTATTTAAAGATTATAAAAAAGTCATAATAAAGCTTTGGAGCATTGCTGCACTAATAATGCTTGCAGCATCTCCATTAATAATAAAAATATTCACAACAAATTCTTTTTCACAGTGGTGGGCAAGCTTTAGCTTCTCAAACTGGGGATTTTTGCTTACAGACTATTTTTCTCCGGTATTAACAAACCTAGTAAGTGCACCTGCAAATTTCTTTTATAATTTCCATGCAGGGTTTGTAATCTTTGCACTGCTGCCGGCGTTAATCGCAATCTTCTGGATTGCCTATGCTGTAAAAAAAGATAAGGACAATGCCATGCTATTATGTGCAGCAGCCGGGGTAATTATTGTTATGACAATAGCATCACTAGCCGGTAAATTAGTATTTATTACAAAATATTCCATCGAAATTTACCCTATATTAATACTCCTTGCTGCATATGGTGCCGCTTCTGTTTCAAATAAAGTCCTTAGAAATACCCTTATTATTTTATACTGCTTAATCCATGTGATTTATCTTACATTAAGCCCTGTATCAGCTCCAAAAATAAGAAGAGCCCAAGGACACAAAATTGCAGCAGATTTAATAAAACGCGCGGAACCTAAAAAAGGAGATATAGTCTTAATTGAATATTATCAAAAGGACAGATTTGAAAAATATATTGATTTTACAGGACTGAATGTAATAACGATTGATAAGGGAAATTTCCCGGAATATCTCTCACAAAACATGACTTACGAAAAAGCGGTTAATGAAGGGAAAAAAGTTTACAGACCGACTTTTCAAGCTTCAGTAAACGGATATTTAAAGGAAAAGCTTAACAGAGAAATAATAAGCAAACTAAAACAGGGACAGAGTATTATATTAATTACCCTAAACAGTGTTGCTTTTTACAGCCCGGAACAAGTTTCAAAAATTGCATCAGATGAGAGCATGTACAACAAAACTCCGCTTTTATTTTTAGTATTTTCACATATTAAAGAACAAGTCGCAAGAGATTTTTATGAAACACTTGCAGTTGTACGCTATGAGAGCAAAGGAGACTGGTCGGCAGTTAAGTTTACAAAACTTAAAAAATAAAGTTTTAATAGCAATTTTTATTATGTTCAGGAGTATATATATATAGAAGGGTCTAGTAGAAATAGTATGATGAAGGTAGTAGAAAAGGTTAATTATCAAACCAACGGAGGCGTGGCTAAAACCCAAAGACGGCAAGCATCGCAGCCATCCTTTAGCGGCAACATCAATCCGCAGGAATTGGAAAAAGAGCTTAAAACCCTCATGCCTAGTTCTTTAAAAGCAATGAACAAGCTGGCTAAAAACATGGGTGAAGTTCAAAATATCATATTCAACTCTCTGGGTACAGGTCTAGTTGCCCCTATTTTTATAAAATGGAATCCGTTATCTAAAACAGATGAAGATACCAGAACATACTCAGCATGGCGCCAGCCAATATCTGCAGTCCTTGCAGTTGTTACACAGGCAGGAATTACTGCCCCATTTAATACGCTAATCAACAATATGTCTAACTCGGGTTATCTGGGTGAAAAATATAACAAAAGCGCACTAAGGGATGAAAATTACATAAAAAAACTTGTCAAAAGAGAATCTCCGCATGCCACTAAAGAACAGTTAAAAGAAAAGATTGCACTCAAGAAAAAAGAACAAGTTGAAGCAATTTTAACGTCGCTGAAAAATAAAAACGTCATTATGTTGAAAAACTATAAAGGCGAAACTGTTCCAATGAGTAAGAATGAATATACAAACCTTTTAAGAGAAACTGTTGAAGATATGCTTAAAGAACTTTCTGAGAAAAAGAAGGAGCTTAAAATCACAAGACAAAAACGTATGGCGAGATCAGAGTATTTAAGAACACATAATGCTGAAGCTAAAAAGGTTCTTGAAGAAATCAATGATGAATTCCAAAGAAATTCATCTCTGCCATCATTAAAAGCATATTTGAAGAAAAAGATAAAATCACTTCGTTCAAACAAAGCAAATCCGGAATTAATCCAAATGGTTAAAGAAGTTGCCGGAAGAGCTCCAGCAATAAAACTCCATAATAAAGCTACAGATTCAGCAATAATAAACGGAATGAAGGGCAAAGTTAAAAAGATGCTTGGTCATGTAGAAAAATACGGCAACGCAAAAACGGCCGGCGAGGTAATTGAAGCTGTAGAAAAAAGCATCAGGAAACAGTTTGAAGCTGTACAAGAAGCATCTGAATTTTTTGATGATATTAAGAAATCCATTACTAACCGCAATGCGACTGTAGCACAAATAGAACAAAGATTTGAAGAAAAATTTGCACAATCCAAAAATAAACTCCTGAAAAAAGACTTTTCTGCAGAAGTAATTGAAAAGTTTAAGAAAAATGTTACAAATAACTTAAAAGGATATAAACAAATAGCAGGTCTAATTGTTTCCTGTGCAGTTCTGCCGTTCACCTGTGCATTGCTCAACTGGGTATATCCAATCTTTATGGATGCAGTATTCCCGAACCTTTCAAATAAAAAACACGATAATGAATCATCAGCTCTGGTTGCAAAAGCACCTAAGAAAGTTGAGGTGAACTAATGAGTACAGTTGGAAAATACGCAGATAAAGCACTCGATGTACTTATCAAAAAACCTCTTAAATGGCTGTCTGAAGTCAAGCCGATGGAATACGTATGTAAAAAGTTCAGAGCAAACAAAAGAAATTTCATAAGCGGTCTTGGTATTGCATCTATTGTAATCAAAGATGGTCTCGGCTGCTACTTCTATGTAAACCAGAGTTTGCATAACGAAAAAATTCCTGATGACAAACGTAAATTCGTTGCAGCATTAGACCTTGCAAACGGTGGGTTAATGATTGCTATGCAGATTTTGATGTTTAAGACAGTATCAAACAAAATTGTTCAAAGCAAGATGTTTAACAAAATATTTGGCAAACACTTTGATCGTGCAGCAAGAAAAGGCTACCAATCAGTAGTAAAAAGACAGGAAAAATTTAATAATTTATCAGAAGAAGAGTTCCAAAAAGGGATGGATAGTATCAAAGAAACAACATTTGATGCTTTTGCAAACTTAACCTCACTGATTGCAGCAACTACTATAGGCAAACGTGTAATAGTTCCGTTCATTGCTACACCTTTGGCTGACAAGACTAAAGCTTGGATGTGCAGAAACGATAAGCCGGTTGAGGTTAACAAAGAAACAGAAAACACATACTCTACACAAAAGCCTGCGGCAGAAGTCTGCGCCCCTGCTCCAAAGAAACCGCAAACATCTCAAAACTCCTTCGGTAATATATATCAAAGAAGTTCCGGATTAAAAATTTGATAAAATCTATATCTATAAAAAAGAGTATCATTAACAGATACTCTTTTTTGTTTATATATAAATACTTAAAACGGTTTAGTTTGATTTAGCTTAAGTCTTAAATCTCTAAAGCGAGCAATATCTTCCTGAGTTTTGCCGGAATCCTGGAATACTGCCTGAGCTGACGGATGAACCATCAAAACATAGTCCATATGAATTTCCAGAAAATTATATTTTCTTGGTGACTGGTTTGCATTACGCGGATAAATTTCGGCATTAGTTACAGCCAAAAAACGTCTTTCTTTATCATTTAAAAGATCAGTTAACTCACGATTTGTATTAGTGTATTTTGAAACATGGACAACACCTTTAATATCATGGTCGACTGTCAAAATGCTTACTTCTATTGGAACTGTATCTATATTCTTAGCCATATTCTTTTCCTTACTTAAACTATTTAATAATATAAGTATAATATACTTTGCAAAAATTGTCTATATGTTAAATTTTATCAATTCTTTTGCCCATGCGTATTCCGTAAGCTTCATGAACGTCAACTACAGAAATAAATGCTCTGGGATCAATTGCTTTTATAGCCTCTTTCATTTTACTCATTTCAATACGAGAAACAACACAATAAATAATTGTTTTTGCGTCACCGGAATAACCTCCTGTTCCATGAAGATAAGTAACCCCGATCTCCAAATCTTTAATCAGAACATTTCCAATTTCTTCCCACTTATCGCTTATTATCCGTACGGATTTCGAGTTGCTGACACCTTCAAGAACAACATCAATGACCCGGGAGGCAAGAAAATAAGTAAGAATTGAATACATAGCCTTTTCCCAGCCGAAAACGAGTCCTGATGCAGCATAAATAAAAATGTTTATGCCCATAATAATTTCGCCTACCGATAACCCGAATTTTTTAGATATAACCAGTGACATGATTTCAGTACCATCAAGCGAGCCTTCATTTTTAAGCACAATACCAACCCCTGTGCCGAGAATAATTCCGCCAAAAACAGTTGCCAGAAGCAAATCATTTGTAATCGTTATTGAGTGGAAAATATTAGTTGCAATCGCAAACATTAAAATTGCATAAAAGGTCTGGATAACAAAGTTTTTCCCCATTTTAGTAAAAGCAAGACAAATAAAAGGAATATTTAAGATAATAAGCAGAAGACCCAAGTTATATTTTAATAAATAACTTAAAATCATTGATACACCAACAATACCGCCATCTATAATATTATTAGGAGCTAAAAATGTATCAATGGCAAAGCCGGCTGTAAAAGCGCCCAAGGTTAAGAAAAATCCTTTTTTAATTATTGAAAAAACCTTTTTGGCAAATTCTTTAACCAGCATAAATTCCTCTTTTATTTCTCTTTTTTACTTACATTTTTACGTATGGTAATCAGATTGTTAATTTTAAATATCGTTTTTTTGTTATCATCATTCTTTTCGTGATAACCCAGAATATGTTCCAAATCTGATTTAAGTGTAACTAAGTCCTCATATTTTTTTAAAGTACCATCCATAGCAATTGAAACATCACCAGTTTCCTCTGAAACAACAAGACATGCAGACTCACTTGCTTCAGACATTCCAATAGCAGCTCTATGTCGTGTACCGTATTTCCAGCTGAGTTTTGGATCTTCAGTCAAAGGTAGCAGAACTCCTGCTGAAATAATTTTAGACCCATTAATAACAACTGCGCCGTCATGAAGAGGAGTATTCGGGTGAAAGATTGTCAACAGAAGTTCGGTAGACAAATCTGCATTAAGCTTTGTTCCTACATCATAATATGTATTGCTCAAATCAGGCTGAAACACAATTAAAGCACCAGTATGTGTTTTTGAAAGAAATTTTACGGCTTCAATAAGTTCTTTAATAACATCAATTTCTTCATCACCTGACTTTTTGGAATTGCCGGAAAAAGCTTTCGATATAAAGTCAACCTGCCCTAAAAACCCTAAAAACCTTCTTAATTCAGGCTGGAAAATTACAATCAAACTCAATGAAACCAGAGTTACAATTGATTTCAAAAACATTCCAAGGATTTTTAAATCCAGTCTAATCAAAATTTCTGAAAATAACCAGACAAAGATAAGAATAAAAATACCTTTGACAAATTTTTCAGACTGGGTATTCTTGATAAATTTTTTATAAAATGCGTAAAGTATAACTGCAATAATCAGTACTTCAAGGAAATTTGTCCAGTTAAAGGACAAATCCAAAGCACCTATTTGAAATTGCAGGTATGATAAAATATCGTTCAGCATTTTACTTTTTTAACCTATCGGGAATTCTGTCATGCGAGATTAAATCGTCCAGAGTCTCTCTTTCTATAATAATATCAGATTGTGAATTATTTACAAGTACCATAGCCGGTTTTTGCACTCTGTTATAATTTGATGCCATAGAGTAGTTGTAAGCACCTGTATTATAAACGCAGAGTATGTCGCCTTCTTCAAGTTCAGGGAGTTCTATATTATGGATTAAAATATCTCCGCTTTCACAAAAACGACCTGCGATTGTAACGCTTTGTGAAGTTTCAGCATCAGGTTTGTTGGCAACAGAAGCAGTATATTCAGCTTTATACATACTTGGTCTTGCATTATCAGCCATACCGCCGTCTACCGCAAAGTATTTTTTTCCGTTAGGAACCTGTTTTGAGCTTCCAATAGTATATAATGTAACGCCTGCTGTAGAAATTATGCTTCTGCCGGGTTCTATGAACAGTGTAGGGTAATCAATTCCGTATTTCTGAACACTGGAATTGAGACTTTCAATAATAACACATGCTATTTCATATGTAGAAGGCGGGCAGTCATTTTCTGTATATTTTACACCTAGCCCCCCGCCTATATTTATTTCATCTAGCTTAAGCCCGAATTTACCATCAAGTCTTGCCAGTTCTTTTACAAGAATTTCGATTTCATCGTGATAAACTTTTGTTTCAAATATTTGAGAACCTATATGGGCGTGAAGTCCGCGGAGTGTAAGATGAGAATACTCATCAAGTATAAGATTAACTGCTTCATCGACTTGTGTTAAGTCAAATCCGAATTTTGAATCAAGATGACCTGTTTGAATATATTCATGAGTATGGCACTCAATTCCAGGAGTAATTCTCAAAAGGATTTCAGCTGTTTTATTCATACTCTTTGCAAGTTCATTGAGCAAAGACAGTTCAAGAAAGTTATCAACAGAAATTCTTCCGACACCAAGCTCCAGAGCAAGCGTAAGTTCACTTATAGATTTATTATTACCGTTGAAGAGAACTTTTTTCATATCAGCACCGGCTTTATAAACAGTATACATTTCACCTGCAGAAACAACATCAAAACCAAAGCCTTCATCTGCAAGAATAGCAGAGGTCGCCAAAGTACATAAAGCTTTTGAGGCATACATCATATTAACATTTTTATAACCAGAAAAAGCTTCTTTATAATCTTTGCAAATATTTCTTAACGTTGTTTCATCCAGAACATAAAGCGGAGTTTCATATTTCTTTGCCAGCTCAACTAAATCACATCCGCCTATTGAAAGGTTTCCCAGCCCGTTAATTTCAGCTGTTACGGGTTTAATTGATTGATTAGTACTGGTCTGCATTATAAACTCCTCTTATATCTCTTCTACTTATATAAAAATCTTAACACACTAAATTGTAAAATTAAATACCAAAAATGAAGTAGTTTATATTGAAAAAACACTAAACATAATTTATAATAAAAACAGAAGGAAAAAGGAGGATATAAATGCAAAACGCAATTATAGTTTCAAAACTCAGAAAGGGGGGGGGGCTTAGATAGTGCCGGCGGGCTTTTTCACGCTTTGGGATTATCCCGACATTCTGCGTTTACCTTAGCAGAAGTTTTAATTACTCTTGGAATTATTGGGGTTGTTGCAGCATTAACACTGCCACAAGTAGTAACAAATTATGAGAAAAAAGCAACTGAAGTCCGGTTAAAAAAAGATTACAGTACACTTGCTAATGCCTTAAAAATGGCTGAAGCAGAACATGGACCAATTGAAACCTGGGCGGGTGAAAATGACAATATGTATAATATATACCAAGAATATTTCAAAAAAATGGAACCGTATATTCAATTTGCTGTAAAACCTTGTTTTGATGGTTATAAATGTTTTCCAAAAAATCCGGGAATGTATAAAAACGGAGTATATTTCAGATTAAAAGACGGAACTTACGGACTATTTATGCCAAATTCCGGCTATTCAATTCCAACAAACCCAAAGTTCCACTTCTATCTTATAACTAATGAAAAACGTGAAGTATACGGACGTACAGTTTTTATGTATTCAATAATGAATTTAAAAAATCTGAAAATAAAATCGAATGTAACTTGCGGAACTCCTATATGTTACTGGAGCACTCCTCCAAAATGCTACAACAGCACTGCAGTTTGGACAGAATATAAATGTTCAATGAAATTTGCACAAGACGGCTTCACTTTCAAAGATGATTACAATTTTGAAAAATTAAATAAAACTCAATCAAACAGAGTATTTGAGAATATGTTAAAGACAAAACCAAGAGGCTGGTGGTAATACATTCAAAATTTCAATAAAATCCCAAAACAAAAAAGAACACAAAACCACATCATAAGATTTCTTGCCTGGAACAGAACAAAATAAAAAGTTTCTGTTCCTTCTGCTTTAACTGCATCCCAATTATCAAGCGGCTGATTATACCAGTTTATTACCGGCTCAAAAGTTTTATCACCGTTATATCTTTTTATAAGCTTAAAAACGTTAACAGCCAGTGGTATTGTCAAAAATGAAATTATTACAGCATAACTGCCGGTTAGAACACAGAAGTATCCGGCTGCTAAATATCCGATAGTATAAAAAACAACAAGAACAAATAAGGCTTTATTTTTATCGCCAATACGGCAGCAAAGTGTTCGTTTATGAGAAGTTTGATCGCTGTCATAATCAAGAAGGGTATGAACATAAAGAAATGCCAGCGTAAACATAACAACAGCAATTGAAAGAATTAAAACTTCAAAAGAGAAAGTTTTTTTCATTACATAATAAATACCCTCAAACATTAAAGGTCCGAATAGAAGCCCGATAATAACCTCACTCATTCCAATCATTGAAAAACGGGCATATGTAAGTGTAAGAATACCGCCTGCTAGTGTAAGCCATATAACACCGTCACCGCTTCTTATGAACAGAAATACTCCAATCAAAAGAGCTGCTGCACTATATAAAACAATAACCTTTAATATATCTTTTAAAGTAACACTTCCATCACGAATAAAACAGCATTTAGTTTTAACAGCACTGTTCATCATCTTTTCATCTTTTGAAAGTATACCGTAATCAATGTAATCATCAGTAAGATTTCCTGCAAGATGCGCCAGAGCAACACCGATTAATGCCAATACTCCGTTAAGAACATTTCCGCCTGACTTCATTGCATATAAAAATACTACAAGCCAGGACATAAAAGTAACGGGCAGAGAAAATGCTCTTGAGCAATTTAACCAGAAAACCAAATTTCTCATGATTTTAATATTCCTTTAATTCCTATCACAGCCTCGTAGGATGCACCGGCTTCCAGAAGCTCTTCTGCGGTAAGCCCGAAAAGTGTTATCAATCCAAAGATTTCACTGTCACCGGTTTTGAGCATATCAACAACAGTTCTGACGGCCTCTTCCCTTGAAAGATTTGTAATTCTGTCATTAATCCCGAGATGCAAGCTTCTTTTCTTTGCCTTACCCATTAGCAGCCTCCATCAAGACCTACACCAAGCGCCAGCAGTGCTGCTCCTATCATGCCTGCATAATTGCCGGTTTGCGCCTTGACCACTTTTGTCGGAGAGGTAATAATCTGCTTATTAACATTCTCTGTAAGATAATCTGTATCTGTAAATTCTGCCATAGAACCTGACAATACAAACACATCCGGATCGAAGATATTCGCAAGCCCTATAAGTCCGTCAAGAATATCATCCTGCCACCGGTTAAAAATCTCGGTCATCATCGCATCATTATTTTTCCAACCGCCAATAACGTCATACGTAGTAATATCAGGATTTTTAGAAATTTCTTGTGCAGTACGTTTCAATCCCGTACCGGCCGCATAACTTTCAAAACAATCCCAGCTTCCGCAGGTGCATTTTCTGTGTTTATCAGTACGCATTTTAAAGTGCATCTCGCCTGCTGCGCCGCTTTTACCTTTATAAATTTTGTTATTAAGAATTATCCCGCCGCCTACGCCTGTTCCAAGCGTAATCATAACAGAATACGCCATACCTCTTGATGCTCCAAGAATATGTTCAGCCCAGGCGGCTGCATTTGCATCATTCTCCACAAAAACTTTCTTTCTGCTCAGAGACTCAAAGTTCATTTCAGGGTACCCTGCTGCTATATTGCCTGTAGACCCTAAGATTTTGTTATTAGCATTGTTAACTGCACCGCAAGTTGAAAATGCGATAACATCAACTTCATCTTCATAACGAGATATTATCTCTTCAAATGTTTCTTTTATAGCCTGAAAAGTTTTCGGAGTAGGGCGTTTTTCTATATCGCCTGTAATCTCTCCCTTCTCATTTACTATAGTGTTATAAATTTTAGTTCCGCCTACATCTATTGCAAGTGCTTTTTTCATTTATTTTTCTGCCTTTTTTGAACTTTTTACAAAGGTGTCTAACTTATTTGAGTTTACATTTCCCGAATGTATGCCGGAAGTCCCTGCAGACATCATTTGTTTTGAAGCTTTGTTGTTCATCACTGAATATTCTTTTACTATTTTCATGAAATTAGCAAATTTATCATAATTAGACATTACTTTTATTTTCATTATACACCCCTACTTGTTCCTTTGAACAAAACGTTTTGTAATAAGCTGAGGTCTTGTAATAGCAGACCCGATAACAACGCAGTGAGCGCCCAGCTTGAAAGCTTTATCAACCTGCCATGGCTCCCATATTCTGCCTTCAAGAACGACAGGAACGTCTGTTTCGCTGACAAGAGCCTTTAGCAATTCAAAGTCCGGTTCATCTGTTGCCGGAGCCGAGTGGGTTGTGTAGCCGGATAAGGTAGTAGATAGGATATTCGCACCTAGTTTTGCACAATTAATACCCTCCTCTACAGTAGATACATCTGCCATTGAGATACGTTTATTAAGCTTTATATATTTAATTATTTCTTCAAGCGTACAACCTTCCCGCGGGCGGGATGTTCCGTCAAAAGCTATAATATCAGCACCTGCACCTATTAAAGAAATAACATCTTTTAATGTAGGAGTAATATAGACAATCTCCTGCCAGTTTTTAGGTATAACGTCAGGTTTGGTAAGCCCTATAACAGGAACGTCAAAAAGGTGTTTTGCATTTTTGACATCCCTCGCTCCGGCAACTCTTAACCCGCCGGCGCCGCCTTTTACAACGGATTTCATCATAGCTGCCATACATTTTTCCAAATACAAAGGTTCTGAAGGCATAGCCTGAACAGAAACCACAACCTTATTCTTTAAACGATTAATCATATCCATATGTTTATTATATTATAAAAGAGAAATAATTTGTTAAAATTTTAAGGGGATTGTTAATGAATTTTATAAAAAAGTATAAAGCGGTTATTTTAATAGTATTATTTGCATTAATAATCAGATTAATTAATCTGGATAAGACCGGCGGGCTCTGGTATGACGAAATAAATATTTATTCAATAGCCTCGCAGAGTTTTCCTGCGGGTATGATGAAAGCTGATGCCCACAGATTTCTTTTATTTCCGCTGTATTATTTAATTTATCACATTTGGATAACTCTATTTGGAAATTCTGATGTAGTCATAAGATTAATGTCTGTATTTTTTGATATTTTAAGCATTTGTGCAGCATTTTTTGCAGGGAAAACCATGGGAGAATTTCTCGAAAAAGATGAAAGGTTCAATATTAGAACAGGAACTATATATGCTCTTTTATATGCGGTTAATTCTTCGTTTATCTATTATGCTCAGGAGGCAAAATTTTACTCGCTGACGTTCTTTTTAATAAATCTGCTTGTAATATTCTGGCTGAAATTTTTGAAAAATACCGATAAGAAAAATTTCCGGCTTTTTTATATTACTAATTTTCTACTAATTTACACCTACACCTCGCAAATATTGTTTACTTTGCTTGTTTATTGTGTGACTATCGCGTATTTTTCAGCCGGCAGAAAATTGAAAGAAAACTTTAAATATCTTCTGATACTGTTAAGTGAATATATTCCGCTTGCTGTTTTTGCAGTCTGTATCAAACATTATTTTTCAGGAAATTTTGATGCGGTAGTTTACGATAATTCATTTATCCTGCTGGCTGTACAGAATTATTTTTCGCCTGTGCTTGCCGGTGTACAAAACAACATATTAGATTTTCAAAATGTTTGGATGAAGGGAATATTTAATTTAAAATTCTGGCTGTTTGTGATTTATCCTGTTTTACTCTTGCTTGGCGGGATTTGTATTTCTTTGAAAAAATACAAAATTTCACGTTATATAATTGCGGTACCGCTGTTGTATCTTGCATTTCACATAACAGCATCCAACTTTAGCCACTATAAAGTTCTTGTAAGATATACTCTGATGATTCTTCCGCTCCTTTTGCTGCTTGCCTCTGCGGGCATATCTGCTATGAAAAATACAAAACTACAGAAAACTTTATTAATATTTTATGTAATAATTTCTATTCTTGGTATATTCACAATAAACGGAGCTGTAAATATAAAAAGACCAGACGGCTATAGAGAGGTTGCAGAAGCTCTAATTGCTAATTCAGTAAATCCGAAATCCGACTTTGTGCTTCCTATCAGAGTTGAACTTCTTGATAAATATTACAAAATAGAAGGAGAGAAGCTAAGCCTGTACACCCTAAACGGAGAAGAGGCACAAAAGACTTATCTTACAATTGACGAAATTAACGGTATAAAAAATGATAAGCAAAATCTTCATAAATATTACAGAAGATACCTTTTGACCAATACACCCGCTAAAAATTTTGAAAACTTTATAAGAAAAGAATTTTTAAAAAGCAATGATGTTGTGATTATAACTGATAGAACAATTTCAATGTTCACCGGAGAACATATTAGAATGATTATTCATTCAGGAAATTATGAAAAATTTCCTATCCAGTTCTTAAGGCTTTCAAAGCTGAACAACGATTTATTATATACAGCATCCAAAAACTTAAAACTAAAACAGCGCCTTAATGTTAAGAATTGGGAAATATTTGTATTTGGTATATAATAAACTTATGAAGAGGAACATAATAATGAAAAAAACTTTGGTAAAATATCCGTTTTTGACAAAAGAAGCAGAAGTATATGAACGGGAAAACGGTCACACAATAGTATTAGCACATAAAGAAGGCTCAATGGCAAATGTCAGCACCTGGGTTAAAACAGGTTCTATAAATGAAGATGACAAGATTAACGGCATCTCACACTTTTTGGAACACCTTATGTTTAAAGGAACACACAAGCATAAGGCAGGCGAGTTTGACAAAATACTAGAAGCCAAAGGGGCTATTGTAAATGCTGCTACCTGGAAAGATTATACATTTTATTATGTTACTCTGCCGAAAGGCGAAAAAGATAAAGATCTCTTCCTGGCAATTGAACTTCATGCAGATATGATGCTTGATCCTGTTTTACCGGAAGAAGAAATCGGGGCGCCGTTTGATTTGAATGATACAAAAGTTACAGACAAACGGGAACGCCATGTTGTTATTGAAGAAATCAGAATGAGAAAAGACCAGAACTGGACAAAAGTTTACAATGCCTGCAACTACAATATGTACACCCAGCATCCGTATAAACGCGATGTAATAGGCACTCCTGAAATTATCTCACAGGTTACAAGAGATGATATAATGAATTATTACACAACATTCTATTCTCCAGAAAATATGACAACAATTATAGTAGGAGATTTTGACAGCGAAGAAGTGCTTAAAAAAGTAGAGAAAGAGTTCGACTTTAAAGGCAGAAAAAATGCACCTAAAAAAATTAACCAAATTGATGACCCGGTACAGACTACAAAAATAGTTGAAAATACTGCTCATACAAATACGGCTTATGCAATGTTTGGCTGGCTTGGTCCTAAAGCTTCAGATTTAAAAGGAACAATCTGTCTTGATTTAATCAGTATTATTTTCGGTGACGGCGGCAGCTCAAGACTTTATCAAAATTTAATAGAAAAGCAGCCGGAGCAGATTTTTAATATGGTTAATTCCGAGCATTACCAGTTCAAAGACGGCAACAATTTCTTTATACAGGCAAACTTCAAACCTGAGAAGAAAGAGGAAGCTTTAAATTTATTAAAAAAAGAACTGGCAAATCTTCTGGATAATCCTATCACTGAAGCAGAACTTAAAAAAGCTAAAAAGAAAACTAAATCACGCTTTGCATATGCAGCAGAAACAGTATCCGAAATTGGAGAAACTATCGGATACTATACAACAGTCTGCAATGATTTGAAACTTGTAGAAGATTACCTGAAAGATCTGGATGAAATTACTCTTGAAGATTTAAAAAATTCAATAGAAAAATATCTTGATATTAATCACGCAGTAATTTCAATTCTTATGCCTCAATAATTTACCAAGGATAATCTTTTTTGATTTCCCAGCCATCCATTATAATTAAAGCGGCGCACCAAACGCCTCTGCTATTTTTATTACATGCATATTTCTGATTACCAGTTAGAATATCTCTGTTATATTCTCCAAAAACCTGATTATAACTATATGGATTATTCTCATCCTCAGTTGGCGCGCTATACCCGAAATCTTTATACCCGAATGGTGATAAACCATATTTTTTGATAATCGCATAAACAAAAACATCTTTGCCTAACATATTCGGTTCTTTAAAACCGTTAATATCTATCATAATAACTCTACCGTTTGAAAAGCCCTGAAAAGATGAAACTATAAGTGACGATCCATCAGACAGAAATACAGTATAAGAATCTCTTACACAAAAACCCTCTTGGCAAGCTTCTCCGTTTAAGTATCTATATCTTATCCCAGTCTCAGTTACAGTTCTATTACTAATTGATATATAGTTAGTTAAGTACCTCTGCCAAAACTCTTGTCCGGGAATAGTATAATCCCAATCATCAAGACTTCCATTTGACACCTCTGACATTTTTATCGCTTGCGCAAGCACACTATAAGACTTTTTAAGCTTGGTTGCAGTTGTCAGCTTTTCATGTTTGCTTATTAATGCAGGTAAAGTCATTGCCGCGACAATACCAATTATCCCCAGAGTTATCAAAACTTCTGCAAGCGTAAAGCCTCTTTGCTGCTTCTTTTGTGTGGCGGCGCGAAATGGCTCGCGACCTGCGCCAATACCCGATAAGGAGCTTAAATTACCTTGCCCCCCCCCCGGAAAGTCTTACTATTACTGTGTTTTCCATAATTTTAATCTCCTTTGTTTATTCTTTCTTTTCTTTTTTTATTAGCTGTATTTTACTTTTAATGTTCTGATGATAGAAAAGCTATATATGTTTTCGAAACGATAGCGGGAACGGAGTGGAAGCGTGCTTGAGAAAACATATATAGCTTTTCTATCATGTTTTACTCTGCTTTTTTATTATAAACTATTTTTGAAATTTTTCAAATAGGTTTCAATAAAACCGTCCAAATCTCCATCCATCACTGCTTCAACATTTCCTGCTTCATAACCTGTGCGATGGTCTTTTACCATTTTATACGGATGGAAAACGTAAGAACGGATTTGTGAACCAAAGTTTATATCAACATTTTCACCTTTTAGTTCTGCAAGCTTTTTCTCATGTTCTGCCTGACGGATTGCAAGAAGTTTTGAGGCAAGAATTTGCATGGCATTTTCTTTATTTTGCAATTGTGAGCGCTCCTGCTGGCATTTAACAACAATTCCGGTAGGTTTATGCAAAATTCTCACAGCAGTTTCAACTTTGTTAACATTCTGCCCGCCGGCTCCGCCTGAACGCATAGTATCTATTTCCAAGTCCTCCGGAGGGATTGTTATTGTCTTTTCAAAATCAGCTATAATCGGTGAAACCTCCAGCGATGCAAAACTTGTCTGGCGTTTTCCGTTTGCATTGAAAGGTGAAATACGGACGAGCCTGTGAACACCCTTTTCAGCCTTTGCATAACCAAAAGCATATTTGCCGGTAATCTTTATTGTAGCAGACTTGATACCTGCCTCATCCCCGTCAAGCTTATCAAGCAAATCAACATGCCAGCCTCTGCTCTCAGCCCAGCGCATGTACATACGAAGAAGCATACTTGCCCAATCCTGGGCATCAGTTCCGCCGGCTCCTGCATTAATTGTCAAAATTGCATCTGCTTCATCGTACTCCCCGCTCAGCATAAGTTTAATTTCAAATTTATCAAGATCTTTTGAAACTTTTTTCAAAGCTTCATAACTTTCAGCAACTAAGTCCTCATCCTGAATTTCCAGTGCAACTCCTGCATCATCAATAGCAGAACTCCAACTGTCAAGAAATGAAATATTTTCTTTAATCTCTTTTATCTCTGTCCCAAGCTTTGAAACTTTGTTTTGGTCTGACCAGACATCCGGCGCTTGCATTTCAGCTTCCAGAGCCGAGAGTTTTCTGCCTAACCCGGCATAGTCAAAGACACTCCTTTATACTGTCAACACGAGGTTTCAAAGCATTCATCAATTGTTTTAGTTCTGTTTCCATATATCAATTATATTACAAAAATTCTAATCAACAATCTTTATTCTTCCGTCATCAACCATATCGACAGGATCACTTGTATTTCGTATTTTATATTCAATACACTCATTTAAATCAAAATCATACCTTTCAGTTGCCTGATCGATTTTATTAAGCATAGTTAAATCATCATTACCTGAAGAATAATAATCATTTATTGCAACTGAATACATTTTATCTTTACGCGGATTTGCAACATCAATCTCTTCTTCAGTACCATCTTTTCTTATGTATTTTAAGTTATAAATCTGACCATTTCTTGAGATAGTATATTGCAGACCGGAAACATACATTATGCCTGGTTTGTTATTACGGTTCACAAATGATTTTGCTCCGAATTTTAAAGCGTCAACCAGTTCTTTTTCACTATAGTTGATTTTCAAAATCTTATTTTTAAATGGAGAAATCTCTTCTATCGTTCTGGTATCGATTTTGCCTTTTTCCACATATCCGCGGATATTTGCCGCTCCGACTATTGCAATGTCTGCACCTGTACGTTCTTTTATTGCATCAAGTCCGTAATATGCAAGAGGGCTTGGTTCAATTAAATCATTAGTCAAAAGCGGCGGCGCAGTCCTTATGACACCAACAACTTCCGGCTTACCAAGGATTTTTTCAAACATATATCTGGCAGGAACATTTCTTGTGAATTTTCTTGTTGTGGCAACATTATTCTGGACTTTCTTAATAATTCCTTTATCGTCAAATTCAAGATTTAATACACCAAAATTCTTTCCATCACGTCCGGCTTGTGTTATTACGACAGGTTCTCCGCTTTTTGAATACAAGAGATTTTCACCTTCCTTAATTCCTTCGATTAAATTATGCGAATGACCGCCAAGTATAACATCTAATCCGTCAGTTTCGCGTGCAATCTTTCTATCATAGCCGTAGCCGCTGTGTGAAAGCAGAATAATCTTATTAATCCCTTGTGATTTTAGTTTATTAATCTCTATTTGAATATCGTCAATAGTTTCTTCGATACTTACAGGGTCTATCTGCTGGTCTTGCAACACTTTTCCATACTTAACCCTTGATAACAGATCTGTTGGAAGGACACCTATAATTCCGTATTTGTGCCCGTTATGCTCTTCAATAATTGATTTCTCCACTTTTTGTGAGAGCGGGTTTTTATTATTCACAGGTTTAAGATTACATGCCAGCAATTTAAAACTAATGTTCTGCATTATATCTTTAAAAAGAGAAGACTTCATATCACACTCATGGTTCCCGACAGCAGAAGCTGTAACTCCAATTAGTTTTAAAAAGTTTAATGCTACCTGATTAACTTTAGGATTTTCCCCTAACAAAATATCGCCTGATGAAAGTTTTAATTTATCAACTTTATCAGACGATATATATTGGTCAAATTCGTTGGATGCTGTAACTGTACGCTCCATATTCATTGCTTTTCCATGATAATCATTAACGTAAAATATACTTGTTTTAACATTTAATGATTGATTAGACTTATCCGGCGGCAATTTTTGTTTCTGCCTTCTGTATTTATCCAGTAAGTTTGTCGATTGTGATACATTCACAGCATTAATCATCTCTACGGATCCCTTTACATAAATATCCGTAAAAGTTTATTTTTGCTATTAAGCAAACAAATGTTTACATATCTTAACTATTCAAACTTCATTGTCTGAACTTCCCAGTGTTTTGAAAGTTCATCAATAAGCTCCTGACCATCATCTTTTAAATCCAGAAGAACAATTCCCCTGTTCAAACAAACATCCTGTTCAGAATGATGCAGTCCTATTCTGGTTCTAATTGAACATCCGTATTTTGTAAGGATTTGCTGAAACTCTGCCGAGCATTCTGCTCTGTTTGTTAAATTAACCCCGATAATTGTTGTCATATGAATTCTCCTTTCTTTTTCCAATTCACCCTGAAACAAATTATTCTTAAGTAAAAAAAAATAACACCCGCTACGGGGTATTATTTTCTTTTTCATAATTGGAGTTATTTTCTCCTTTTTCCAGACCTATTCAATATCAAGGTCTTCAGTGGCTTGAAGCTGTTTTTTCTTTAAGTTGTGCATTACTGCATCAACAAGAAGTTCATAGGATTTCATGTTCTCGATATTCGGGAACTCTTCCTTGAGTTGTTCTCTGACCATTGCTTCCAGCCTGCGTTCGTCAGAATTTGTTTGTATATCCTCAACTCCGCTAATCATTTTTATGTATTCAGGCGAAGATTTATCAATGTTTTGTTTTTCAAACATTAACCATCTTAATCTCGGGCTGATTTCGTTTTTCAGCTTTCTTACAATCTTTAGATTTTTAAATCGGTTTAACATAAGAACCTCTACCTTTGATTAGTTGAATTGGAATTCACTACCTTATTGTACTATTTTAAAGTAACCTGAAAAAAATAATTTACTCTTTTTGAATGATTATTTACAATTCTTTATAAAACAGCATAAAGCCGGCTATAACTTGCTAAAATCAGTCAAAACTTCATATTTTTTCTTTAGTAAAGTCAATAAAGCCAGCCTGTTTTCTTTAACTTTTTCGTCTTTATCCATGACAAGAACATCATCAAAGAATTTTTCAACAGCCGGATTAATTGAAATTAACTGTTCCAGATATGCTGCGTAATCTGCTTTTTCGTCTACAGATTGAATTTCTCTGTAGAGCATGCCTTCAGACGTCTCTTTGAACAAATCTTTGTTCACCTGTGATTTTGAATTTTCTTTCAAAATTCTAATAACCCTGTTTGCACTTTCAAGAAGAGCCTGATTATCAAGTGTCTGAACAACTTTTACGCGTGCAATATAATCTGCCAGATCTTCCATTGGATTTTTATTAGAAGCGCATGCCTCGAGGACATTTTTACTGTATTTATCACTCAGTAAGATTATTAACCTTTGAACAAAAAATTCGTTAATTTCAGCAAGACATTTGTCCGGAGCAATTCTTGCTACATTTTTCTTAACCGTATCTGCAATTTTTTGAAGCGCATTTTTTTCTGAAGAAGTTTCAATTGATACCGGTAAAAGAAGTAAATCTTTCTGTATCAAATTGCTAAGGTTAATTTTTAAATCATTATTCAGTACAGTTCTGATTATCCCCAGAGCAGCACGTCTTACACCCAGAGGATCCGATGAGCCTGTAGGTTTCTTGCCGTCTGCAAATACGGCACAAATCGTATCAAGTTTATCAGCAATCCCGACAACCTGACCTTCTATGCCTTCTGCGGTTTCACTCTCAGCATTGAGTGGGAAGTAGTGTTCTTTTATTCCTTCTACAACTTTTGCATCTTCTCCGGCAACTCTTGCATAATCTGAGCCGATATAGCCCTGAAGTTCAGTAAACTCAAATACAAGCTGGGTAACCAAATCAGCTTTACAAAGGAGTGCGGTTCTTTCAATATCTTTTGAAGGAACATTCAGTTCTTTTGCTATATCTTTTGAAAGAGTAATTAATCTCTGTGTTTTATCATAAACAGAGCCCATGCCTTTTTGGAAGGTTACGCCTTTTAAATCTTCAACGTAATCAGAAAGAGTTTTTTTAGTATCTTCATTAAAGAAGAATACAGCGTCATCAAGACGAGCTTTAATAACTCTTACATTACCGGCTTTGATATTAGCAAACTCATCGCCGATATAGTTTGTCATTGTAATAAATTTATTTATCAGTTTTCCATCTTTATATAAAGCAAAATATCTCTGGTGAACTGCCATTACGGTAACGACCAGTTCTTCCGGAAGCTTAAGGTATTCTTCGGAAAATTCACATACCGCAGGAACCGGATATTCTGTAATAAATGTTACTTCATCAAGCAAATCATCTGTATAATAAGGTTCAGCACCAAGCTTTTCAGCTTCGGCTTTAGCTTTATCAACAATAATTTGTTTACGTTCATTTTGGTCCACAATTACACAGCAGTTACGCATAATTTCAACGTAATCATCAGGATGACCAATAATAACATTCTGCTGGGCAAACCGGTGTCCGCGCGAAACATTTGAAGATTCTTTATCAATAATTTTTACTTTTACTTCTTCTTTATCAAGAAGGGACACTATCCACTTTATTGGACGGGAGAATTTCTGATCATTATATCCCCATCTCATAAAGTGTGACCCCTGGAGTTTTGAGAATATTACCGGAACATTTTCCTGTAAAAGTTCAACGATTGATTTTCCTTTAATAACTATTTTGGCATGCACGTAATCGTTTTCAACATATAAATCTTCAGGAGTTAGCCCGTTTTTTCTGGCAAAGCCTTCGCCGGCTCTTGTAAGATTTCCGCTTTCATCATATGCAACTTTCGCAATAGGACCTTTGACAATTTTTGTTTCATCAGAGGTATGAGTTTCAAGCCCGCTGATAATTACAGCCAGACGCCTCGGAGTTGCATAAACATCAACTTTTTCATATCCGACTTTATTATCTTTTAAAAATCCTTCAAAACCGTTTTTTAACTGTTCTATAGCCTGTGGAATAAATCTGTAAGGAAGTTCCTCTGTTCCTATTTCCAATAAATATTTACTCATTTTTCACCTTTTATAATTCTATAAATGTAAGAAAATTATAGATAAAGCAAGAAATATTGTAAAGCTTATATTACTTTTTATAATTTTTTAAACTCTATTTCGTATCCTAAAAGCTCGCAAATTTGAACCATCTCATTATATTTGAGAGTTCCGTTTATCAACTTAGCAGAAAGCGATTGCTGATATACTTTTTTATCTTCGGTTGATAACATTCTCGCCAGCTTACTCAGCGAAACTTTATTTTTCATTAATAAAATTTTTACGACTTCTCTGGCACTTTTAGCTTCCATTCTTTAATTATAAAAGTAATATGCCAAAAAACCTTATCTTTAGTCATTATAAATTTGACAATTTTTGTATTTACAATATAATTCATGTTATTACAATATAAATAATGTAATTTTTGTAAAGAAAGGTTAAATTATGAAGAAATATCTACATGCTTTCACTCTTGCAGAAGTCTTAATCACTCTTGGAATTATAGGTGTTGTTGCTGCATTTACATTGCCTGCTCTGATTCAGAAAAACAACAATAAGGTAGTTGAAACAAGATTAATGAAATTCTATTCGACAATAAATCAAGCTGTAAGATTTGCCGAAGTTGATTACGGCGATAAAAAATACTGGTTTGCCGATTTAACCGGAGCCGAAACCGACAAAGATGGAAATCCGGTACCCGGAAGTTCTGAAGCCGAAAAATGGTTTAATAAATATCTGACCCCTTATATGAAAATAATTAAAACAGAGTTATTATCAGACGGAAGCCTTATAGTATATTTCCCTGACGGAAGTGCTCTAAGAGTCATAGACCACACTACAAGAGATTGGTATTTCTACCCCGGGAAAGCTCAAAAATGTATTGATAGCGGCAATAAACTAGGAACTTGTGTATTCTCATTTAATTTTTATCCGACAGGTCCAGCCAAAGAAACTGAGGAGTGGAAATGGATTTATCTCGTTAATCGGGGGTTTGAACCTTGGAAATTTCGTTGGAACGGGACAAAAGAACAGCTTGAAGATTTATGCTACACAAATAAAATGGAAGGAAGCGTTAGTGGTAGAAATTACTGCACAGCTCTTATACAGCTAAATAACTGGAAAATTCCGGACGATTATCCTTATAAGGTTAGTTATTAATAACAATGAAAAATTTAGCTTTCTAATTTCCTTATGTTTTCCCTGCTTGATTATATATTCGTCTTAGTATATAATATTTTTAGATTTTGAATTAAGGAGAGATAAACAAATGGGATATAAGATTTTATCAAAAAAAGAAATTTGCCCGAATCAATATGAAATTACTATTGATGCACCTTATGTTGTAAGAAATGCACAAGCCGGTCAATTTATTATTTTTAGAGCTGATGAAAACGGAGAAAGAGTGCCTCTGACAATAGCAGATGTAAACAAAGAAACAGGAGCTTTAACTTTGGTATTTATGGCAGTAGGCTATTCAACTAAAAAACTTGCTGCACTCGGCGTAGGTGATGAAATTGCAGACATCGTCGGCCCTTTAGGAAAGCCAACTCATATCAAAAAATACGGAACAGTTGTTTGTCTTGCCGGAGGCTATGGTGCTGCACCTTGTTATCTAATTGCTAAAGCTTTTAAAGAAGCCGGCAACAAAGTTTACATGATTATGGGCGCAAGAAATAAAGACCTTATCTTCTGGGCTGATAAAATGAAAGATGCCTGCACAGAGTTATTTATAACAACTGATGATGGTTCTATGGGAGAAAAAGGATTTGTAACCCAGGTTATGGAAAGATTAATGAATCAGGAAAAAATTGATTACGCAATTGCTGTAGGACCTATGCCTATGATGAGAGCAGTTGCAAATCTTACAAGAGATAAAGGAATATACACTGAAGCAAGCATGAACCCTATTATGGTTGACGGAACAGGAATGTGTGGTGCTTGCAGAGTTACTGTAGGCGGCGAAGTTAAGTTTGCCTGTGTTGACGGTCCTGATTTTGATGCTCACAAAATAGATTTTGATGAAGTTATCAATAGAACAAAAATATATAAAGATCAGGAAAGAAAACGAGATGAAAACTGCAACTTGTTAAAACAAGCTGGAGCTAAAGCATAATAGAAAGTAGGAGAGTATAAGAAATGGCTGAGAAAAAAGATGGTATCCCTTTTTGCCCGCTGATGAGTGCAGGGTGTGACATAGATAAAGTTTGCACACAGGAAAGATGCGCCTGGTATGTTCCGAATATAAAGAAATGTGCATTATACATCATTGCTTATGATGCCCTGTTGGATGCGAATACCAGACAAGTGCCAAAGAAACGCATATAATTTATAATAGTTAATATTATAAGCTTGAGAGAATTTTTATATGAAAATTGTATTGTGCATAAAACAGGTTCCGGACACCTCTGATATAAAATGGACAGAAAATAATACTATCCAACGAGAAGGTCTGGAAAGCATTATAAATCCGTATGATGTTTATGCAATTGAAGCTGCACTAAAGTTAAAAAGGTCTTATGATAATATAAAAATAACGGCTCTTACAATGGGGCCGATTCAGGCTGCGGATATGCTGAAAAAAACTTTAGCTACAGGTGTTGATGAGGGTATATTACTTTCTGACAGAAAGTTCGCTGCTGCAGATACATACGCAACAGGTAAGACAATAGGTACAGCAATAAAAGAAAAACTGTCTGATTTTGATTTAATAATATGCGGGCAGTTTGCTATTGACGGTGACACAGCACAAACAGGTCCAAGTATTGCTAACACCTTAAGTATTCCACAGGTAACCTTTGTACAGGAAATTCTTTCATATGAAGAAGGAACTATTACGGTACGAAGAGAACTCGATGACGGAACCGAAATTATAAGAGTTAAACTTCCTGCATTAATATGTGTTTTAAAAGATTATTTTGAACCAACCAGAGCAAAAATTAACGGTATAAAAAAAGCTATAAATGCTGAAATTAAAACATACGGTTTTGAAGACTTAGGGCTAAGCGCAGAAGAAGTAGGGCTGAAAGGTTCTCCAACTTACGTCAGCAAAGCTTTCCGCCCGGCTCCGAAAGAAACTGCATGTGAATTTTGTAATACTACTGGAGAGCTTTCTAAAAAAATTCACAGCTGCTTAGGAGGTCAAAATGACTAAGCAAATTGTTATATACGCAGAAGTTACCAGAGAAAATTATATCCATACAGTATTTTTTGAACTTGCCAATAAGGCGCAGGAACTGGCTGAAAAACTTGATAATGCTGAAGTTAATGCTTTATTGATTTCAAAAAAAGGACTTGCGGATGAATACAAAGAAGCATTTGTTAACAGCGGAATAAATAAAATATATGCGATTGAAGATGACATGTTTGGAACCTACAATACGGATTATTATTCAAAAGCCGCAGTTGAAACAATAAAAGAAATTCAGCCGGAAATACTATTAATAGGTGCTACAAACCAGGGAAGAGATTTAGCGCCAAGACTATCAACTGCACTTCATACAGGTCTGACTGCGGATTGCACAGGGCTGGATATTAATGACAAAGGACAGCTGGCGGCAACCCGTCCAACATTTGGCGGTCAACTTATGGCAACGATTCTCTGTAAAAATTTGCCGCAGATGGCAACTGTACGTCCCAAAGTGTTTAAACCTGCTGAGAAAAATAATGTTAAACAAACTGAAATTATAAGCAAATCAGTAAATCTTGAGAGTATTCCAAAAAACATTGAAATACTGGAATTTCATAAAAAACTTACAGATAGTCTGAACGAACTGGATAGTGCTGAAATTATTGTTGCGGGCGGACGAGGAATGAAAAATGAAGAAGGTTTCAGGCTTTTGAAAGAATTTGCAGATAAAATCGGGGCAGCAGTCGGCGCAAGCAGAGTTGCAGTTGAAATGGGGCTGGCTTCTCATGAAATGCAAATAGGACAAACCGGAAAAACTGTCACTCCAAAATTGTATATTGCCTGTGGTATATCCGGCGCAATACAGCATACAATAGGCATGAAAAATTCAAATAAGATTATTGCTATTAATATTGATGCCAATGCGCCTATATTTGACATAGCGGATTACGGCATGGTTGGAGATGCTTTTGAAATTCTGCCTGAATTAATAATCTTATCAGAACAATTTAAATAATAAATTATTTCCACTCTTGATATTTATAAAAAATGGTTTATAATAAGAATAAAAGAATGGAGGTATAACGTGGAAACACAAGATATGACAGGTACTCAGATAGGGGGGGGGGGGCAACACTAAGCCGCAGCAACACTCCGGAACGATTTTAGAAACTTCACTTAGCACGAAATTTACAAAGCACACGATTTTCAACAAATCATTTTTCATTACGAATGCTTTTGGAAAAATTGAAAAATTTAGCGGATTTACTTTAGCAGAGGTATTAATAACACTTGGGATTATAGGAATTGTAGCAGCAATGACTATTCCAAACATAGTAGGGAATTATAAAAAGAAAGTTGTTGAAACCCGTTTACAGCGATTTTACTCCGTTGCGAATAATGCACTGCTGGCATCTCAAGCCGAAAATGAATCTTGGGATTTTTGGTATTTTGAAACAAATGATACAATAGAAAATACTAAAAAATGGTATGATATATATCTTGCAAAATATTGGAAAACGGTTAAAGTAGAAGTCTTAAACGATGGTTTTGTAGCTGCATATTTTCCTGACGGAAGCTTATGTGTTGTGAAATCAGGAATCAACTATTTTTATTACCCTGACGCAAAAAATTTTGATAAAAATACTTTTTCAACCCAAAGATTTTCAAAATACGGAAAGGATATTTTTGTATTTGAGTTCAGACCACAGCGTAAAGCTAATAAACAAAGTTATAGAAAAGGTATTCAGCCTTACTTAGCACAAAAAAGCGCTACAGATGAAGATGGCAATCTTACTTGGAATGGTGGATACGATTATACATTAGAAGACCTATACAATGACCCTGCATACGGCTGTAAAGAAGGAAGCGCTGGAGGAGCAGCCTACTGTACTCAGGTAATATCCCAGAATGGGTGGAAAATACCTGAAGATTACCCGTTCAAATTTTAGCTCAAAATCTATCAATATCTTTAACCAGAACTTCAAGTTTTACATTTAAAGCCTGCGCTATACGAAAAAGAGTAAATATAGTGGGGGATTTTTCTGCACGCTCAATACAGCCTATAAAATTTCTTGCAGAATCTATTTTAAATGCAAGCTCCTCTTGAGATATACCAAGCTGCATTCTTAATGTACGAATATTAGCACCAAGCTTTAATAATAATTCTTTTTTCAAAAATTCCGGTTGACTCATACCACCTATTGTGGTACATTAATTACAAGTTCACTACCACCTATAGGTGTCATGGAGGTATAAATGAAAAATTATGGGTTTACTCTTGCTGAAGTATTGATAACTCTGGGTATAATCGGGGTAGTAGCTGCCCTGACATTACCAGCACTAGTACAAAATAACCGCAATCAGGAAATGCAGACAAGGTTAAAAAGAGCTTATTCCGTTTTATCACAGGCTCTTGATATGTATCAGGCAGAAAACGGTGAAAGGATAACACCGCAAACAAAACTAGGATGGGATTTTAAACCGGTACTTATGAAATATCTAAAAACAGTTAAAGACTGCGGATATGGCTCATTAGATGATGATGCCTGTATACCTAACTATGGTCCTGATAATGAAAATAATTCCACAAAATACAAAACATATAACGGTAAAACTTTATATCTTAATTATTTTGATGACGGTCAGTTTGTATTAAATGACGGCAGCCTTGTTCTGTTAGAAAGTGCAAGTTCATCAATAAATTTATACATAAGTATTGATGTTAACGGATATAATAACAGACCAAATCGTCTGGGGCAGGATTTGTTTATGTTTCAAATTGATTCAAAAGGTGTACTCAGACCTATGGGAGCTGAGGGAACTGATTATTATGATAAAAACAATTCATATTGTTCTAATACTTCAACTAATAAATTAAATGGAGCAGGTTGCACTTACCAGGCACTAACAGATTCAGATTTTTGGAACAAAATGCCTAAATAAAGTTATTTCTCCAGAAGCATTTGATACAAATACAGGACAGTCTTTTTATCTTCAAGAGCATTAATAATTTCCTGCTTCATCTTTGTATACGGGATTTCTTCCTTGAACACAAACAATTCATAAATATCAACACCGAGCGCGTCTGCTATTGATGTAAGGGTTTCTGCCGAAGGATAATTATTGCCGTTTTCAATTTTACTTACATTTTTAGGATCAATACCTACAAGCTCAGAAAATTGCTCTTGAGTTAGTTTGAGTTTTTTTCTGAGCATTTGAATTTTTTGTCCTAGCTGCTTTTTCATTAACATACACTTCGATGCTCCATTAATATAATTACGATTTAAAATAATAAATATAACCATTCAGCAAATAGAAAAATAAATAAAATCTATTTAACGTATTGAATTAATTCTATCCATAAGATATAATAATAATATGGTTCTATTTAATAGATGGAGGTTTTGATGGGATTACAAAAGAAAGCATTCACTCTGGCTGAAGTACTGATAACATTAGGAATAATAGGGGTAGTTGCTGCAATGACACTGCCGACACTTGTGGGGGAATATCAGAAAAAACAAACTGCTACACAGCTAAAGAAATTTTACTCAATCATGCAGCAGGCAATCACCAGAGCAGAAGTTGACCATGGTCCTGTTTCTGATTGGAATTTCACAATTGGTGGAAATGAAAATACTGCAATGTTTACAGATAAATATATCAAACCTTATGTAAAAATTATAAAAGAATATTCCCCGGAAGATTTTCCTGAAGATATTCACTACACATGCCTGAAAGGCGGAAATTGTGATTCTTATGGAGAAGTAAAAAACAATAACCCTAAACTGGTTCTGGCTGACGGTACTATGATCCTTGCCGCTGATTATGTTGAAAGCCTCCCTGATCCTGAAACCGGCAAGTTGCATGGTGCAATGAATATAATTATAGATTTAAACGGATTTAAAAGACCAAATAAATATGGAAGAGATGTATTTGCTTTTTCAATTCAGCCTGAAAAAAGATTTGTTCCTGCAGGTGTAGGCTATACCTCTGCAGTAGAAGGTTCTACAGGTTTCGACAGAGATTGGTTTTTAAACGGTGGAAACGGAAGAGGATGCAATAAAAGCCAGTCTGGTTTCTATTGTGCAGCATTAATAATGATAGACGGCTGGGAAATAAAAGACGACTATCCTTGGAAATAAGATAATTTTTGTGATAGAATAAATCAGTAAATAGCCTGCTGTTGTAAAAGAATAATACAATAGCAAAAGGAAGAATTAAGAGAGGATATGTCATGAATAAAGTTGTTGTCGGAGCCCAGTGGGGCGATGAAGGAAAGGCCAAAATTACTGATTTATTAGCAGCTGATGCAGAATTAATTATACGTTATCAGGGCGGATGCAACGCCGGTCATACCGTTGTTGCCAATAATAAAACATATAAATTCCACCTGATACCCTCAGGGATTTTGTATGGCAGCAAAACCTGTTTTATTGGTGCGGGAACTGTTATTCTGCCAGAAGCTTTTGAAAAAGAAGTTAACGAACTTATTGAGCAGGGTATAGATGTTTCCGGCTTAAAAGTAAGCCCTCTTGCATCAATTACAATGCCTTACCACACAGAAGTGGACGGCTACAGCGAAGACAATGCAAAAAAAGGCAAAATCGGAACAACTAAAAAAGGCATTGGTCCTACATATACAGACAAAATGGCAAGGATTGGTCTAAAAATCGAAGACCTATATTCTGCTGAAGCATTAAATGAAAAACTGGATATTATACTTCCTCTGAAAAATAAAACTCTGGAAAAAGTTTACGGGCTTGAGCCATATTCAAAAGACTGCATACTTGCTCTTTGCGAGAAATATGCAGAAATCTTCCGACCATACGTATGCTTTGACTGGCAGGAAATGCTTAACGCTTCAAAGGAAAAACAAATTCTTTTTGAAGGTGCACAGGGTGTAATGCTTGATGTGGATTACGGCACATATCCGTTTGTAACCTCATCAAATCCTATTGGAGGAGGCGCCTGCACAGGTTCTGGATACGGTCCGAAAATGATTGATGAAGTAATAGGTGTGGCAAAAGCATATGTAACAAGAGTCGGGGAAGGTCCGTTTGTAACAGAACTAACTGATGAAACAGGTGATAAAATACGTGAAATAGGTCATGAATTTGGTGTTACGACCGGCCGCCCGAGAAGATGCGGATGGTTTGATGCTGTAACTATGAAATATGCTGTTCTTGTCGGAGGGTTAACTTGTGTAGCTTTAACTAAAATTGATGTATTCGACACCTTTGATAAAATTAAAGTATGTACAGCATACAAAGATACTCGTAACGGCAAAATTTACAAATCCTATCCGACAGATGTATTTATTCATAAATACCTTGAACCGGTTTATGAAACTTATGAAGGGTGGCGTCAAGATGTTTCTTCTGTTCGTGAATATGAAAAACTGCCTGAAAACTGCAAAAAATACCTTGCCCGCCTTGAAGAATTACTTGAAGTTCCTATTTCTATAGTAAGTGTAGGACCGGACAGAGAACAAACTATTTTTAAATAATATATTCACGAGGCAATTTTTTTATGCCTCGTGTTTTTATAAATACAGGTAGTTATGTTAAATTTTAATCCAATCAGCAACGTCAATAGAAATAGTGTTATCCCGCCGCCTGCTGCAAAAAAAAAGCAGGAAAATCAAACTTTGCAGACAAATACTATTTCTAATGTCACACCGGATTTCAGCGTGAAAACTCCGTTAAAATACAGAAAAACAGGAGAGATAAATCTGCCATTTGAGACAAAAGCCCATATGTATAAGCTTTCCAATGGTCAAAAGGTTATTATTGTACCGAACGACGGGGAAACTGTTGTAAAAACATATGTTAATACAGGGTCTATGAATGAGCCGGACAAACTTCGAGGAATAAGCCATTACATTGAGCATAACCTCTTTAACGGCTCTGAAGGACTTGAAGCCGGAGAGTTCTTCAAAACAACAGACAAAATGGGGGCGGAAACTAATGCCAGCACCGGACTTGCTGAAACAAACTACTACATAAGCTCCTATCTGCTTAACGATGGTGATTTAGAAAAGAAAATAAAAATTCACGCCTCAATGCTTGAAACTCCCCGTTTTGCGGCAGATATGCTTTTTAAAGAAAAGGGGATTGTAAATTCTGAAATAAACATGATTACCTCTAACCCTGAAAACATAGCATTTAACAGGACACTTAAAAATTTATTCAGTATAAAGACCAAATCCTCAGATATAATAGCAGGAACAACAGATAATATTACCAATTTATCCAGAGAAGATATTGTAGATTATTTTAACAGAAACTATTATCCTGCAAATATGGTAACCGTAATATCCGGCGAAGTTAAGCCGGAGGAGACAATGCAGCTTGTTTCAAAATATTTTACTTCAAACAAACCGCCGGTAAATGACCGTCATTATGAAGAGTTAACACCTCTAAATAAAACTGTAAGAGAAGATATTATCTCGGATAAAGCTGTTTCAACAATTGTAGCTGCGGGATTTAAAGGTCCTGAAAATAACAATGCAAAAGAAAGAATTTATATGAAGGCGCTCGGCATCCTGCTTACTTCTTCTCCGGCAACAATGAAATGGATAAAACCGTTAAATACACATATTTTCTATGAAGACGAAAAAATAAGCACAAAGCAGGATGCCCCTACAACAATAATGTTCAGCTCTGATACCAGCGAAGAAAATGCTGAAAAAATCCTGAAAATTCTATACCAGCAGATAACAAACCGCGCGAATACTCTTCCTACAGAAGATGAAATGCTGATTGTTAAAAAAAGACTGCTGAATAGTTTCTCTGAAAAATTTGAATACTCGGCTTTGATGAATAATCTGATAGGAGAATCTATCCTGGAAGACAACATGGATTACATTAACAATTTTGAAAAAATCGTTAATGAGATGAAGCCTGAAGATATTATGAATACTGCTAAAAAATATCTTGACCTTAATAAAACAGCCATAACCGTAGTACACCCTGCAGATTACAGCGAAAAAGATATTAAAGATAGCTACAATAATACACAAAAGCTTTCATTCACAGGCGCAAGCCACAAAAAGGCTATTAACCTTGATAACGTAAAACAGTATGATATGCCTGGCAATAATGTCAGAATAGTCACTAATAATACAAAAAACAGAAATGCCTCTGTTAAAATCTCGTTCCGCGACGATTTACCGAGAAAAACAGCAAAACCGGCAGCTGCTTTTATATTAAGCGAACTTTTAAATGAAGGTTCAATGTTAAGAAAACATGCCCAATTCTCAAATGATAACGAGAAAAAAGGGATAGAAATAGACTTTGCATCAGGTGTAAATATAATTGAATGCAATGCAAAATTTGATGCCGAGGATATGGGATATGCACTTAATTCTGCAAAAGAAGTTCTGTTAAATCCGAGATTTACCCAGGAATCTCTTGATAATGTAAAAGCTTATATAAAAGATTCAATATTACGTTCTGAAAAAAATCCTTACAAAAAACTTGATGTTGAACTATTTAAAGGAACGCTGCTGGGTTATTCTGAAAACGACATCCTTAACAGCCTTGATGATGTAACCCTGGATGATGTTAAGGCTCTCTACAGTTCTATGATGAATGATGCCAAAGCAACAATAACAGTTTCAGCACCGTTTGAAAAAAATCCGGAACTAAAAGAAATTTTGTTTAGCAGTGCTGCTCAAATGCCAAAGGTAAAGAAATTTTCACCATACATATACCAGAACTTTACACCGGTAGAGCAGACAAAAGTTCTGACTGATACTCATAATAAAAATCAGGCAAATATCGTTATGGCGTATAAATTCAATGTAAACGGCAACCTGAAAGACAGCACCTCAATAGAATTAATGAATATAATTCTTGGCGGCGGACCATCTTCAAGATTATTCAATGACCTAAGAGAACAGCAAAAACTTGCATATTCTGTACGCTCCGGACTTTCAGGAATTGATACAACCAAGGTGCTTAACCTGACAATAGGTACTACTACAGAAAACAAAGACACCGGTGAAATAAGTTATGACAATCTTAAAAAATCAATCGAAGGCTTTAAATATCACGTTAACAAATTAAAAACAGAAAAAGTTTCGCAGGAAGAACTTGATAATGCGAAGTTAGCCTTGAAAAACCGTATTCTTGCCCAGAATGAAAGCAATCTGGGCAAGACAGAAGGTCTTGATTATAATATTTACAGTATTTATGGTTTATCAAGAGAAAACCAGATTTTGGAAATGATAGATAAAATAACTGTTGATGATATTTATAATACAGCTAACTATATTTTCAAAGAAAAACCTATATATTCAATTGTTGCAACTGAAAATACATTAAAAGCCAACGAAGATTATTTAAAATCTCTTGCAGCATAGTTATTCGTAATCAGCAATATCTCTGTAACTGGTAATAACCGATATAATTGCAGAAATACCCACAAGAATATAAACAATTCTTGCAAGAATAGTCATTTCACCAAAAATAAGAGCTACAAGGTCTATATTAAATAACCCTACAAGTCCCCAGTTAAGAGCACCTATAATAACAAGAATATAAGAAATAATTTTTAAAGCACGCATAATACTTTCCTTTCTGAAATAAGTATTAATTATGTTTATCATAATTTAATCCTCCGAAAAGATAATACGAAAGTATAAAAAAAGACCTCTCATAAGAGAGATCTTTTTTGAATTAATTACCAGAACATTATACCTCTTTATACAAAGAATATAATCTTCCGGCAGTTTCTTCGGTGCTTTCTGACACAGGCTTTCTGAAAGATTCAATAAATTCTGCAATTTTTACACCTATTTTAAATTTATCAGTTTGAACTTCATCAGCTGCACCATTGTGAAAAATATCAAAAGTTGTCTTTTTCCCTTCGTGCTGAACAGGATATTTAACTGCCTTATCGGTGGTTACAGGCATTTCATTGAGTAACTTATACTTATCTTTAGTGTAACCATCAATAACAAAGACATCTGTTCCGTCAAAAAGTACATCACTTTTAACTTTTTCTAACGGCTTTACCACATCTTTAACAAAATATTTTTCAGCAACAGCAGGGTCACTAAAACTGTGGAATTTCTCAGCAAGCGCTTTAGCACCTTTGTAACCGTTAACACGAAAAGCCATACCAAAAGCAGGACTGCAGTTTGTTTTTTGAATACTCATATAAGACCTCCTAATTTCCTTACAAATATTGAAAACGACTAAAAATTTTCTGATAAAATGTTAAAATTTCTTAAATAAAAGACCTCTCAAAAGAGAGGTCTTTATTGGTTAATTATAATTTTTCAGCAACCATCAAAGTAGTTTCAGCTAATCTTGTAGAATAACCCATTTCGTTATCATACCAAGAAACAACTTTAACCATATTGTCACCCATTGTCATAGTCAATGCAGCGTCAACAGTTGAAGATTGGTGAGATCCGATGTAGTCAGAAGATACAAGCGGAGTTTCTTCATAGCATAAAATACCTTTCATTTCGCCTTCAGCAGCTTCTTTCAAAGCAGCATTAACAGCTTCTGCTGTAACAGGTTTTTCAGTTTCAAAAACAACGTCAACAACAGAAACGTCCGGAGTAGGAACTCTCATAGCGAAACCGTTCAATTTTCCTTTTAATTCAGGAATAACTAAAGCAACTGCACGAGCAGCACCGGTTGTTGTAGGAACGATGTTTAAAGCACCAGCTCTGGCACGGCGAGGATCTTTGTGACCAGCGTCTAAGATTCTCTGGTCGCCTGTGTAAGAGTGAACTGTAGTCATCAAACCTTTAACAATACCAAATTTTTCCATAACAACTTTAGCAACAGGTGCTAAGCAGTTTGTTGTACAAGAAGCCATAGAAATGATGTTGTGTTTAGCAGGATCGTAATCATTTCCGTTAACGCCAAGAACGATAGTTTTGTCTTCGTTTTTAGCAGGAGCAGAGATGATAACTTTTTTAGCGCCAGCATCTAAGTGAGCTTTAGCTTTAGTTGCATCTGTGAAGAAACCTGTTGATTCAACAACAACTTCTACACCAAGATCTTTCCAAGGCAATTGAGCCGGATCTTTTTCTGCAAAGAATTTAATTTTTTTACCGTTTACGATGATACCTTCATCATAAGCTTCTACAGTACCGCAGAATTTACCTTGAACAGAGTCATATTTGAAAACATGAGCAGCCTGAGCAGGTGTAAGACCAGGGTCATTGATTGCTACATAATTAATTTTGTCAAAAATACCTTCTTCGATAGCGGCTCTTAAAGTGTTACGACCGATTCTACCAAAACCGTTAATTGCTACATTTACCATAAGTTTTTACTCCTTCTTATTTTGTAAATCTATAACATGTAAGTTATATCATCAACAAAAAAACTAATCAATAGGTTTAGACCTTCTGAATTATTAAGAAAAAGTTAATTATTACAATTTATGAGGATAATCTTCTTTGATTTCCCAGCCATCGTACATTAAAAGACCTGAACAGTGTTCTGGTTTGGATTTGCATGCAGAAAGAAGCTGTTCTCTTGTACATCCGGTTCTTGCACAAGAATCAGGGAAATAGGCATCAAAAGGATTTTGACGGTTACGGCTTAAGCCTGCATTATAACCTTCTTCAGTACACAAAAGAAAATCAAATTGATCAATTCCAAGAGTATTGGGCGCTTTTTTGCCATTATAATCGAAATGAATATCAAGGCAATATCCTGTACCCATATGAATTGTTGAACCGTCAGCGAGAACAACAAACGTGCTTTCATTATCTTTTACGGCAGTTTTCTTTAGATATTTTGCAAGATAAGTATTATAAAAAGCAAGCGTTCCTGTAGGATTGTCGACAAGATTACCATTACCATCATCAATTCTGGCATCTTTTGACCAGTAAAACGCCGGACCGTTATCTATTTCAGACAGCTTCACCGCCTGTGCCATATTTGTATAAAACTTCTTAATCTTTGCTTCTATCTCCTGCTTCTTATAGTTATGAAGTAATGCAGGCAGTGTCATTGCTGCAACAATCCCTATTATGCCTAAAGTTATCAAAACTTCTGCCAGAGTAAACCCTTTTTTCATTTAACACCTCCGATTTTTAAACATTAGTAAAATAATATTATATACTTATATAATATTATTATATAAGTATATAATGAATTTTACAAGAGTTTGTTAAAAATGCAAAATAAAGATATGATAAAAAATAAACTCTCGGAAATAATGGGGCGCAGACGGCTAAATATGGCAGAAGTGGCAAGACTTGCCGGACTGACACATGTAACGGTTTTCAGAATATATCATGATAAAACAAAAACCATAGAACTTGAAACTTTGAACAAATTGTGTAATGCTTTAAATTGCAGAGTTCAGGATATATTTGAGCACATTCCTGACAAGATTAGGGAACCGGTATGAAAATACAACAACTCAGCAGCTACGGCTCTTTCAGAGCAAACAGAAACATAAAGGGAAGTTTTCTGGACAAAATCCATGAGAATACTAAAAATTCATCAGATATGACAGACACTATTGTGGTACCGCGTACGATTTTTAAAGGGTATCTCGGGATTATGACCGGCACAACACTTGTAACGCTCGGCGGGCTTGTAAACAGGAAAAAGCATCCAAAACTTTTTAAAGGCACAATGGCAGCAGGTCTATTAACTTCACTTTACGGAACATGGGCATTTGTAAGACCGTTCATAATAAAAGATGCAAAAGGTGTTGAAAAACAAAAAACTATAACACCAGCATCATCATAAGTTCTTCCTGCTGAAGCCCGTAGACCGTATCCATTAAAATAGGGATTAAATCCGGATCTTCGTTATAAGTTCCTTTTACATTAACATCATTTCCAAAAAGATTTTTGTTCTTAATTCTTAAATCAATGTTGTCGCCTTCAAGTGCGTAACCGATGAACTTGCTGTTAAGCTTTAGGTCAATATCTTTATCTTTAAAAGTTCCTTTAATTCTTTTGCCAGACCAGGTGTCAGTTACTTTCAGATTAACCGTTTTATCGCCGATTGTACCTTCAATAACAGAACCGGTAAGCTTTTCTTTAGATTTAAGATTTAATTCTTTATCCCCAACAAAGCCTGTAATAGTATCGGCTTTTAGAAATTTTCCCTGATGTCTTATATCAAATTCAACGCCGTCGATTTCGCCAGCCAGATCGCGGTGGGTTAAGCCTTCGGAAGCCTCGATTGTAAATTTTTTATCAGCAAAAGTTCCTGCGCTTTTTTTAACATTCTTTTTGCTGAGTTCAACAGTATCTGCCGGAAGACTTTGAGCTTTAGGTGCAGCCTGAACTGCCGCTGCTCCGCTAAAACGGCATGGAGTATTTGTAATCTGAGAAATATTTAAAGTCATATTATACCTTTTTATAACTACACTTATATTATTATAAAAACATAGACATAAAAAAATTTGCCCATAACCATAATCACTACATAAGCCGGAAGCGCGGGAGGAAACAGACTATTTGCCGGTAGAAACACAGGCTGCAATGGCATCAATAAGTCTTTTAACCTTAACTATTTCGATTTTTTTCAAATCTTTAGGGATGTTGTTTGCATCAGGAATAATAGCTTTTTTAAAGCCTGATGCAATAGCTTCGTTAAGCCGTCTTTCAATATTGTTAACAGGATGAATTTCTCCGGAAAGCCCTATTTCACCCATGATAACCGTCTGGCTGTCAACCACAACATCGCGGGCACATGTGGCAACGGCAAGAGCAATACCTAAATCCGCACTGGGTTCATCAACCTCAATTCCGCCCATAACATTGACATACACATCCTGTTTTGAAAGGTTAAGCCCTACTCGCTTCTCAAGAACAGCTAAAATCTGGTGTAGTCTGCTCAGGTCCACCCCGTTTGTAACCCTGCGCGGCGATGGGTAAGAAGTCATCCCGACAAGCGCCTGAATTTCAACCATTAAAGGTCTGGTGCCTTCGTTTGTAACAATAATAGCGCTTCCCGGCGCTGCAACCTGAGAACGTTCATTCAGGAAAAGTTCATTAGGATTGCTTACACACCTTAGCCCGTCCGCAGCCATTTCAAAAATACCAACTTCTGCGGTGTTGCCGAAACGGTTTTTCATAGAGCGTAAAATTCTGTAGGATTTATACTTATCGCCTTCAAAATAAATTACAGTATCAACCATATGTTCAAGAACTTTCGGACCTGCTATATTGCCGTCTTTTGTAACATGTCCTATAACAACGGTTGTAATATTTTTGCTTTTTGCAATGTGCATTAAGAGATTGCAGCACTCACGGATTTGGGAAACAGAACCGGCAGAACTCGGCACATTATTTGAGTAAATAGCCTGAATACTGTCAACCACAACAAAGTCGGGTGTAATTTCTTCAATCTGAGATTTAATATTCTCCATATTTGTCTGGGGGTATATGTAAAGGTTATCTTCTGCAATATTCAGGCGTTCAGCGCGGAGTTTAACCTGGCTGGCGCTTTCTTCGGCTGATATATAAAGAACCTTTTTACCGCTTTTGCAAAGTTCACCGCAGGTTTGGAGCGTAATGGTAGATTTACCGATGCCCGGATCTCCGGCAAGAAGAACAAGCGACCCCTGCACAAATCCGCCGCCGAGTATACGGTCAAATTCTGAAATATTTGTTGAAACACGAAGCTCTTCACCTATATGAATATCTTTTAAAAGTTCGGGTTTCTCGTTATTAATAAATTCGTTGGCAGCAGCATTTGGGAGTTTTTGCGAAAACTGGATTTCTTCAATAAAAGAGCCCCAGGAACCGCATTCCGGACATTTTCCAAGATAACCCGCTGTTTCATAGCCGCATTCTTTACAAACCCATTTTGACTTAGTTTTTGCCACTTGCCTCACCTGTCAAATCAATTAAATCTTCTAACCGGCAGTTAAGGGCGCGCAGAATTGAAAACAGAGTTGTTGCTCTTGTGTCAAGCTCTGCCCGTTCAATACGCCCTATATGCTGGTACTGTGAAACATTTGCTTTTTCTGCAAGTTTCTCCTGTGACCATTTGCGCCTCAAGCGTTCCAGCCGTATACCATCTCCCAGCTTTACCAAATCTTCATTTTTCTTCATAAAAAAATAATACACTATTGCAAATGATAATTCTACGCTTATAATTACGTATAATACATCATATATACATTAATATAAGTCAGAAAGGAGATAAAATGGAACGTAAAGAGCTTAAAAAACTGTTTGAAACCTGGGACGAACAAGTCGCAAATCAAGAGGAGATGATTGATTTTCTTGATAAAATTGCTAACCCTGAAGTCGGCGAGGATTGTACCGGTTACTTTTATCTGTTCACTAAAATCCTAAAAGAGAATGCCCTCAAAATCTCCGCGACAAAAACAAAAATCAGGATTGCCTGTATTGAGGAATAATAAAAAAGGGCGGCTGGTTTTGAAAACCAGCCGCCCGATCTGTATATTTTTTATTTTCTTCCGGTTTTGTTGATTGTCTCAACATCGTTTACTCTCATTGCAAAGTATGGTTTATCTTTACCGGCTTCCTGCAAGAAGATTACATATGTATCATCAAAATAGAATTTTCTAGGTTTTACTTTTGCCGGAGGAAGCATTGCAGACATTCTTGTTGCAATTACTGCTTCGCTTTTCAGCTTAACACCTTCGTTATCCATTTTGAAATCAACTGTTTCAAGAGCCTGGTCTATCATAAACTTTGTACCTTTAACTTCACGTCCGCAAAGTTCGCTGAATGACTGCTCTTTGTAAAGGTTAATATTTGGAACTTTCAGCTCATCTTTTTCTGTAAAGTCGGAATTACCTTTAAATTCTGCTCTCTTAATAAACATATCGGAATATAATTTATCAAAATTTTCATCATCAGCAGTTTTGTATAAATATACAACATCTGCTCCCTGGGTATTTATTGCCACAGCAAAATCTCTTGATGAGTTATAGAACATTACATGAACTGTTTCACGAAGGATTTTGTCGCTGTTTTTATCAATACCGAAGTAATCAACTTTATTTCTGTTAGAACCGAATTTTGCAGGTTTAAGTTTGTCAAAAGCTGTCAGGAATTTGAAATCCTTTTTCAGCATGGCATATACAAGGTATTTCTCCGGTGCCGGTGTCCAGTCAAGAGCATTCAGCACATCACTGGTTTCGTCAAATTTTTCTTTAATTGCTGTTTCAATCTTTGTTTTCAGCTCCGGCGAAATTTCTCCGTATGTTGTGTAATAAGAATCTTCTGAAATGTCATCGGTTGTAAAGCTCTTTTTATTTAAAAGCTTAGCTGTTCTTGATTTGTAACCTTTAAATTCCACCGGTCCTTTTACGATTCCATCCATCAAATCATTCCAGGCAAGCTGGAATGTGCCGACCCAAATTCGGTTTGTTGCTGCTGATTCAGATTTCATTGCCGGCAAAAGTGCAATACTTTCAGGCTTTTTGCCAAAAGCAAACGCAGCTGACATACCGCCCAGTACAAGCAATGCCGCCAGTGTTGATACCATAACTTTTTTCATTAAAATAACTCCTTTTAATTATTCCAATATGTTTTTAACAAGTCTTATCTTATCATCATCTGTAATTTTAATCAACAGCGTTTTATCTTTTGAAGTCTCGCCGCGCAAAATCACTATTGACGTTTTAGGAACTCTTAAAAGCTTGGAAAGATATTCAATCAGACATTTATTTGCCTTGCCGTCCACAGGCGGCGCGGTAATTTTAACCTTGACACTTTCAGAGGTTTTTATTACTTCATTTTTTGATGCGTTCGGTGAAATTCTAAGCTGAAATTCTATTCCGTCTTTTGTTTCTTTTATCATCTGTAATCCTTATGTATGATATTTACGGGTTTTCCTTGAAAATTTTAAATAAAATTCGTATTATTATTATATCATGTCAGAAACATCACTTTTTTCAGATATTAAACAGGAATTAATTTCACAGGAACGAAATCCTGATGATATAAACAAAATAGAACAGGCTTTCTTATTTGCCGAACGCCTGCATAGCGGGCAGTACAGGGTTTCGGAAGAACCGTACATAATTCATCCTGTTGAGGTTGCAAAAATCCTTGTTAACTTAAAAGCCGACACACATACGATTATCGCGGCATTTTTGCATGATATTCTTGAAGACACAGACACAAAACCCGAAGAGATTGAACAGCTTTTTGGCAAAGATGTTTTAACCCTTGTTCAGGGCGTTACAAAGCTTGGCAAACTCCAGTTCAAGTCAAAAGAAGAACGTCAGGCTGAAAACTTCCGCCGGCTGTTTATTGCAATGGCAAACGACATCAGAATTATTTTCCTGAAACTTGCAGACAGACTTCACAATATGCGCACCCTGAACTTTATGGCAGCACCAAAACAGCAGAAAATAGCACGTGAAACCCTTGATATTTTTGCACCGCTTGCTAACCGTTTAGGTATCGGAAAAATTAAGGCCGAACTTGAAGATTTATCGCTAAGGTATCTTGAACCGGATAAATACTTTGAAATTGCCCAGCTTGTTTCACAGACAAAAGCAGAACGCGAAATGACTGTTCAGCTCCTCATTGATAAAATTTCAAAAGATGTTAAAAAAAGCGGGATTAATGCTCAAATCACAGGACGCGCCAAGCATTATTACAGTATTTATTCAAAAATGAAACGTCTGAATATCGCCTTTCATGACCTTTACGACATTACAGCAGTGCGCGTTATAGTTGATACAGAGAAAGAATGTTATGAAGTTCTCGGGCTTATACACTCACAGTTTAAGCCGATACCGGGAAGATTTAAGGATTACATAGCCATGCCGAAAGGCAACATGTATCAGTCGCTCCATACATCTGTTATTGGTCCTCGCTCTAAGCCTCTTGAAGTTCAGATAAGAACATGGGAGATGCACGAAGTTGCAGAATACGGTGTTGCAGCACACTGGAGATACAAGGAAAAAGGCTCGCAAAAAGCCGACAACCCATCTGATATGCAGTTTTCATGGATGCGAAAGCTAGTTGAATATGATAAAGATATGGCAACCGCAGAAGATTATGTTAATTCAGTAAAACTCGATTTGTTTTCTGACCAGGTATTTGCATTTACTCCAAACGGAGATGTTTTTGACCTTCCGGTTAATGCAACTCCTGTAGATTTTGCATACAGAATTCACTCAGAAGTAGGAAACAAAACAGTCGGTGCGCTTATTAACGGACGAATTGCACAGCTTGATACAAAATTAAACAACGGAGACATCGTTGAAATTTTAACATCCAAAACCCCTGCCCCGCGCCTGGATTGGCTTAACTTTGTTGTTACAAAGCAGGCATCTTCAAAAATTAAGCAGTGGTTTAAGAAAAATAACCGAGAAAGCCATTTAGAAACCGGCAAAGCAAACCTTGAACACGAACTTACAAAAGCTGTATTTGATGATTACGTTAAGCAGGGCGAGTTTGACAGAGTTGCCAAACAAATGAACTATATAAGCGCAGATGATTTATTTGCGGCTCTCGGTTACGGTGAAACAACTGTAAATAAAATTATAAACAAACTAAAAAAGCCGCAGCAGAAATCGCCGGAAAGCAGTTTCCATACTTCTAACCGCAAAAAATCAGAAAAAGATATTGTCGGTCTTGAAGGTCTTATGTATTCATTTGCGCGCTGCTGTTCGCCAATTCCAGGTGAACCTATTGTAGGTGTGGTAACACGCTCAAAAGGAGTTTCAGTTCACAGAATTGACTGTAAAACACTTGAAAACGTACAGCCGGAAAGAATGATGGATATTCACTGGTCCGGTATGAATGTTAATAAAACCTATTCTACCACAATTAGAATTGAAACAGGCGAAAAAATGGGACTGCTCAAGGACATTATTGCAGCAGTTTCTGATAACAACATCAATATAAATTACGCAAATGTTAAGTCTAAAAGCAACAAAATAGGAATTATTGAACTTGGTATGGAGCTTGATAATATTGAAACCCTTAAAAAAGTTATCAATTGTGTTCAAGCTATTCCTGATGTTTACAGCGTGAAAAGGATTCAAACATCTTACGCTCCGCATCAAAATAACCAGCGCCAGAGCAAAAATTATCATAAAAACAACAATTCTAAACAGCAGAAAAAGAAAAATTAACAAACCTCGGTGCCAGAAGGCTGCCAATTTAAATTTCACAATGGTAAGGATAACACCGGTTTTATCATGCTCTTGCTTCTGCTTTTAATGTTGAGGATACAACTGCAACCATTGTCCAGAATACAAATTGTATCTGCGGTCTGAAAAATACGGTATCAACAAGACCATGAATCATCACAGCTATAATAGAAATTATTGCTGCTGAAATAAAAATTACATTTTGAATGTTTTCACAGGTCAATATAAATTTTACAGCATCCTTTATCATTACAGCTAAGAAACCTAAAAAGGCAATCAGTGCAAAAATTCCGCTTTCAACAGCAGTTTCAAGAAAAATATTATACGCACTCAGCGCATCAAAGCCTGTTTTCATATACAATCCGTATATTTCGCGGAAATTCTTGTTTCCTACTCCAATTCCAAGAAGCCAGTTATCCTTTGCCATTTGAAAAGAGGATTGGTAAACATTAAATCTGAATGAGTTTGAAGAATCATGCCTCATTGCAAAAATAGAAAGAACTCTCGCTCTCAATGAGCTTACAAATAATATTGCAGCAGTAACTAAGGCTATAACAGCTCCTACAACTGATAAATATATATTTTTATAATTCTTCCATAAATATTTAGCTGATACGGCAAAAATTCCGCAGAATATTACCATACAGCCAATATAAGACCCTCGGCATCCGGTTAAGAATAATGCTGTAACAGAAAGCAATGTCAATACTCCAGTAATTATTGCCGGAATATTCTTTTTATTAATCAGAAAATAACCAGCCATTCCAAATAATGCAGGAATAGACGCAACAAAATATCCACCGAGCAAATTCGGATTATAAGGTTTTAATGTTCCATAAACCCTTGTCATAACTTCCTCAGGATTGAGTGATGTTACATCCTGCCATGTTGAAATCTCCTGTACCTGTGCAAAATTCTGTAAAAATCCGATAATACTTTCAAATCCGGCACAAAGTCCTATTGTTCCCAGCAAATACGGGATTTTATCCCTGTTATCTTTTAGATAATGAACAACAGATATATAAAAACCAAGATAAGTGACCGTTTTCATAAAGCCTTTAAAACTCAGTGCAAACAATGTTGATCCGGCAAGACTTATCAGCACAATCATAAAATATACCAGAAGCCATATTTCAAAATGATTAGGTTCAAATTTTTCTCCGCGTTTGGTTAATACTTTCAGCAAGGTTAGAAATATTGTAATTAATGCAATAAATCCTATTCCATCCGAGCTTAAAACTGTTGAAGAAATAAATACTGCCAAAATTGATACGAAAATAAGTTTGTCTATGCTCTGCAAAAACAAACTATTTTCATATAAATAATTTAATTTATCCTGACTAAATTTTAAAATACTATTGAATATCATCGCTGTTATTAATTTGTGAGCTCAACTCGTCTTTTGAATTATAATTAGATACTTTTAAATCAGAAACAGTACCGTTAAATTTATAATTTTGACCTTCAAGAGTAATAGGCAGCCCTATTTTGATTTTATTACCGCCGACAACTGCGCCGTCTTTTGTGATTTTGGCTGTGTCGGTAAGAGTGACTAAAATATCATACAAATGAGCCTGAGCCACATCATCTACTACCAGTACATTCTTCTGAGCTTTCTTAGAAGGCATTAATAACGGCAGGACAGTCTTTTTTCTTTCCATTTTAACATCAACTATCTCTAAATCAGAGTAAGGAACGTTTCTGATACTTATAAAAGTTTTTTCACCGGGTTTAATCAGTGTGCCATCACCGGTGTATGTTATCCCTCTGATGAATACATCAAAAGAAATCTGCGATGTAGCCTCAATTTGCTTTGATGCAGTCTGTCTGAAATTTTTATAAGTTACAAAACCAACTGCTAAAGCTATCAAAACACCTGCTATGATAATTAAATCGACCGGTTTAAATTTTTTTAAAAAGTTTTCCATAAAATTTCTCCTATATTAGAGTCGTTCAACAGCTGCGAGGAGTTCCTCAACTGTTGTTGTTGCGCAGCCGTATTGTCTTACAACAATACTTGCCGCAATATTTCCGATTATAGCAGCATAAGCATAATCAGCACCTGCCGCAAGAGCCAGTGAATATACTGCTGTTACAGTATCACCGGCACCCGTTACATCAAACACTTCTGACTTATTGAAAACAGGAATTTTTGTATATTTTTTATTTGGTTCAGCCACAAACATACCATCTGCACCGCAAGTAATAAGTACAGCTTTTGCATTAGTTTCTTCCAAAAGTTTGTCGCCTGCGGTTTTTAAAGTTGCTTCATCCTTTATAAAGAAGCCTGCTGATTTTTGTGTATCAGGCAGATTCGGCGTCATTGATGTAATATTCTTATAGCTGCCTAAATCTTTTTGGGCATCAACCACTATAATTTTATTATACTTATTTGCAAGGTCGATTGCACATTTTATAACATCAGGAGTTAAAGTTCCTATATGATAATCTGATAAAATTACTGCATCATGCTGAGGAATTGCTTTTTCCATAGCAGCAATTACTTTTGCCTCAGTTTCTTTAGAAAGAAGCTCATTAGTCTGTCTGTCAATACGAACAATCTGCTGGGTTATTGAGGTTGTTATCGAGCCGGAAATTCTTGTTTTTGTTGTGGTTTTTCTTGTTTTATCCTTGATAAGATAATCACAGTTAACTCCGGCTTTTTTAAAAGTTTCAAGCAGCTGACCGGCCTGATAATCATCACCTAGCACACCAATAACACTGATTTTTCCGTCATTTAGTGTTGAAACGTTATGCGCGGCATTTGAAGCACCGCCCAGAATAAGTTTGGTGTATGTATGCTGCAAAATCAATACTGGAGCTTCCCTTGAAATTCTCTCAGCATCGCCGTAAATCATTTCATCCATAGCCAAATCACCTATAACAAGGATTTTCGGCCGGGTTAATTTTTTTATATAAGAAACAAGTTTTTCTTTATTAATATCCATAACTTCAAAAAATAAAAATAATCCTTACGGGCATAACCTTACCACAAACAGAAAAAAAATCAAAATTTCTGCAAATGGCCAACACACGCTCCAGCTTCAAGCCTCCTTTAGGTCTTTAAAAATTTTACAGGTGTCTTAAAACAGGAACAAGCAGCTGGTCTGCAATCTGCTCGCAGCCCTCAAACCCTCTGTCACGCATGATTTGTGCGGCAGTTTCACAGTCATATTCAATCTCTTTATGTTTAACAGTAAAAGAACCTCTGTCAAAGTCAATAACGGCATAATTTGCTTTTGGAATCCCGGTCATAGGACGTCCGACACTTCCTACATTAACAACCGTTTTCTTTGTAAGTGTCTGATAACCGCATGGGACATGTGTATGCCCGCAAAGAATTAAATCAGCCAACTCGCCTTCAATCATCTCTTCCACCTGAGAAAGCTTCATGTTAGGCAGAATATCTTCATTCATTCTTCTTGGTGACCCATGAACCATAAGAACAGAAACACCTTCTATCATAAGTTCTTTACGAGGAGGAAGGCTTCCCAGATATTCTTTCAATTCTCCATCCATAATATTTGCATCATCCAGCAGCGCATTTGCCATAACCGGATATACTTTCTGCATTTTATTATATATATCAAGAGAAAAATCAGCTATAAGTTTGTCGGTATTTCCCTGAATTATTACCCAGTCGCTGCAATTACGCATGATAAAATCAACTGTAGTTACAGGCAATGGTCCTGCCATAGCCAAATCGCCGAGACATAATACCTTCTCGCACTGTTCTGCCTTTATATCAGATATTACACTCTGAAGTGCCTGTAAATTTCCATGTATATCAGATAATACTGCAACTTTCATAAAAAACTCCTCTCTTTATTTTTTATGGTATCATAAAATTATGATAAAAAGAAGAGAAACCAAACAAATTTCAATTGGAAATATAAAAATAGGCGGCAATGCACCAATAAGCGTTCAGTCCATGTGTAATACAGATACCCGCGATGTTGAAAAAACACTTGCACAGATAAATGAACTGGCTGCTGCCGGATGCGATATAGTAAGGCTTGCGGTTTTGAATAAAGACGCGGCAGAAAGCATTAAAGAAATAGGTAAAAAATCGCCGGTGCCTCTTGTTGCCGATATACATTTTGATTACCGCCTTGCAATACAGTGTATTAATAATGGCATAAATGCCTTAAGACTTAACCCTGGAAATATCGGGAAAAGAGAGAATGTCGAAAAAGTTGTTTCACTCGCCAAGCAGCAAAAAATTCCTATAAGAATAGGTGTAAATGCCGGCTCTCTTGAAAAAGAATTACTGGATACGGATATGCCGCTTTCAGAAAAAATGGTGATCAGTGCAATGAAACATATCCAAATACTAGAAGATTTGAATTTTGATATGATTAAAGTTTCGCTGAAATCCTCTGATGTTTTAACAACAATAGAAGCTTACCGTTCTATAGCTGAAAAAATTCCATACCCGCTCCATTTAGGAGTAACCGAAGCAGGAACCCTCAGAGGCGGTTTAATAAAGTCATCAGTCGGGCTTGGAACACTACTGGCTGAAGGTATAGGCGATACAATACGTGTTTCTTTAACAGAAAACCCTGTTGAAGAAGTATACGCCGGTATAGATATTTTAAAAAGCTTATGCTTGAAAGAACAGGGCGTAAACTTTGTATCATGTCCAACATGCGGCAGAACTCAAATTGATTTAATAAGTCTTGCAAAAAAAGTTGAAGAAAAATTTAAAACACTCCCATATCCTATAACAATTGCAACAATGGGCTGCGCAGTTAACGGTCCAGGAGAAGCCAAACATGCAGATTTCGGTATTGCCGGAGGAATCGGGGAAGGCTATGTTTTTAAAAAAGGAGAAATTGTTGCCAGAGTTCCAGAAAATCAACTTTTGGAAAAACTAGAAGAAATCATAAGAAAATCATACGAATAATTCATTTTATTTTTATGTAAAGAAATTATAATACTGTTGTAAGCATAGCGAAAAAGTATTATAATTTTATATAAACGAGGTGAATTATGAAACGAAACTTATTACTGATTGGTTTACTTGCAATAGCAGCAGTTCCTGCATTTGCTACAATGGATGTACGGGAGTCTACAACTCCAGAAGTATTGAGAAATGGAAACTACTCCGAGGAATGCATCAGGATAATTCAGCTTAATAAAGCTTATGCAAATGCTGTTCCTTATAATGAACCGGATCCTAATCATATCAAGATCGGCAACAAATTCTTTGACACAACAAGTGATATTGTCCGAAATATATTTATATATTTAGATCCGTCATATGATGATAACAAGTTCTTCACTCGTGATATAAGAATGAAGACAGGTTTTGAGGATCTATAATCTGATACGGCATATTGCCATAATTTTAATATTCATAATCACCTCTTTTTTAAATACTCCGGCTCTCAGTATACAAAAGGGTTCTTTGGAGTACGATGATAATCGTGTGGATTATTCAGTAATGGATCCGGAACCTATACAAACAGAAGCGGATTATTATCTGGATACTGCACTTGTTACAGATGACGAACAAATGAGACAGGGGCTTTTGGAAGTTGCAGCAGGAAAATATTTTCTCTTATCAAAAATAAATCCTCAGGCTGTTACTCCATACGTGCAGCTTGCCAGAATTTATGATATAACTAAACATGACAGATATGCAAAAGAATATTTTTATAAAGCAACTAATCTGGAAAATTTAAGTCCGTTTGCAAATTTTTACTTCGGTGAGTATTATTTCAGACGTGATGATTTTAGAAGGGCATTAAAGTATTATCAGATTGCGTACCAAAACGGATATGATAATATTTATGAGTTAAATCTTAGGCTTGCAGTAATATATGAAAAATTAGGGGATTTAGAAAATGCTAAGAAATTTTATACATCAGCAAGTTCTATAGATGCAACCGAAACAAATATATTAAATAAAATTGAACAAATTAATCAACTAAATTACGACAAATCAGAATATTATCATAATTTCATCAGGGAGTAAAAAATGAAATTAAAGAATATATTAGCAACATTATTAATTTTATTAACCGGAGTAAATGCATCTGCATCGGAAACTATACAGCAGCCAGCACTGTATTCACCTTACACACTTAAAAAGGGGGAAATTCTTATAAACCAGTCAAAACGTCCTGTTGATAAAGTTAACCCTACTATATATTCAAATGCCTCAGGCAGCGTATTTCCCGGCGCAAGAGGGGCAAATCAGCTTGTGTTATACACCAGCGACTATGGGGACAGAACTAATACTAACGAATTTGGAACAGAAGCAATCATAGAAGGAAATGTTGTAACGGAATTAAGCGGAGCAGATTCATTTATCCCCAAAAACGGTGCAGTTATTAGCGGACATGGGATTGCAAAATCCTGGATTACTGCAAATATTTCTGTAGGAACAAGGGTCTATTATGACAAAACTACCAAGGTTATAACTACTTTTACAACTTCTGAAAGTCTTTTATTTGAAGCAGGAAGAAAAATTGATGAAGCCAGAAATATGGTTAATTATTATAAAAATACCAATCAGAATTATGACTGGAAAGAACCTAATAATTATATAAAAGAGGCGGATAATTATCTTAAAAAAGCAGCTAAAAATCCTGAAGAGGCAGAAAAATACTCTCACCTTGCAATTAAAGCAGCAAACTCTGCACTAAAAAGTGTTATTCCTTATAAAAATACAGAGTTTAAAGGGGTTTGGCTAAGACCCACAGAAACAACTGAAGAAGCAATTGTTCAGGCTATTCAAAAACTAAAAAAAGCCGGTATTGATAATATCATTCTTGAAACATATTTTCATGGACGTACAATTTTCCCTAGCAAAACTATGGAAAAATATGGTTTTATAGCGCAAAACGAAAAGTTTAACGGCATAGATCCTTTGAAAATATGGATTAGAGAAGCTCACAAAAATAATATTAAAATTCACATCTGGTTTGAAACCTTTTACGTAGGTAATCAGGCTCCAAATTCAAACCCGCGCAATATACTTGCAGTAAAACCCGGCTGGGGAAACAAAACCAGACAATTTTATGAATCAGGGAATGCAACGCCATCACCGTCAGAACATAACGGATATTTTCTTGATCCTGCAAACCCTGAAGTTCAGCAATTTTTATATGCTCTCATAACTGAAATAATTACAACATACAAACCGGACGGAATAAATCTGGATTATATCAGGTATCCGCAATCCGTTTCAACATCAGCAATAAGCAGCTGGGGCTTTACAGAATATGCAAGAACAGACTTTTATAAAAAATACGGCAAAGACCCTATTGCTCTTAGCAGCACAGATCCATTATGGGAATACTGGAATATTTACAGAAGAACACAGGTTACAAATTTTGTGGAAAAAATAGGCAAACTTGGGAAAGCTAATAATGTATATATAAGTGCAGCAATATTTCCTGATATAAAAAAAGCTCGCGCTTATAAGCAGCAGGATTGGCAGACCTGGTCTGCGAACAATTATGTCAACGGATTTACACCGTTGTTTTTAACCTGTAACGCCAAAACACTTAATTCAATGATATTAAGCATACTGGCGCATAAAGCACCATCAACCGACCTTTACGCTGGTCTGTTTGTAACATTTATGGGCGGCAGTGAAGAAGACTTGATTAGAGAAATTCATGAAACCAGAAAGCTTGATGTCGGCGGTGTAATCCTTTTTGATTTTGCTCATTTGGATAACAGATATATACATACTTTGGGTACTAGAGTGTTTAAGCCTAAAACCAACCAGAAATCAACCGTAATTACGCCGGCACAAAAAAGCGCTCAGCCTGCGCTTGCTGTTCCTAAAAAAAAGAAAAAGGGCTGGTTTAAGTAATTTATTTATGCTAACATCAGCCTATGATAAGGGAAGATTTAGCTGAAGTTTTTCAGAACAAAAATGCGATAATGTTCATTACCACAATTATTTTTATGGGAGGAATATTATCGTATTTTAATAATCTTGCAATTCCATCATCAATTATATTAACTATTTTAGCTCTTCTGATATTACTTAAGAAATATATACCGGTTAAGTATGTAATATTATGGGTTCTAGTATTTTATACCGGATTTTTTAACGCATATTTTAGAATAAAACAATCGGATGCGTTACTGGAAACGGCTCCGGTGAATGCAGTTATAAAAGGAAGAATTGTTTCTATTCCAAACAGCAGCAGCCAGGGTAAAACAAAATTTTTCTTTCAGGTAAAAGAATTAAACAACGAGAAAATAACAGGCAAAACTTTTGTGACTGTTACATCAGATGATAATGATTTTTCCGGACTGAATATAGGGGATGTCTATACAATACAGGGAAAACTAAGAGCCCCGTTTGATGCAGGTAATCCGTCACAATTCGACTATGGAAAATATTTAAGAAATTTTCAAACCTATACCGTATTTTATGCAGACAAATCCGGATGCACCGAGATTTATGAAAAACTTTCACCAAAATGGAAATTTTTGCAGGGATTAAATAATATAAGAAACAGAATTATAGACACCCATGCACTTTACCTGAAAAGTCCAAACCTTGAAATTCTTGGCGGTATAGTATTCGGAGATGATGCCGTAGCTCCGCCAGATTACATAAAAACCGCCTTTGTTAATTCAGGACTGCTGCATATTCTGGCGGCCTCCGGAATGAATGTGGCTTTTATTTACGGTTTCTGGTATTTTATTTTGCGGCGTTTAAGGGCGCCGTTTAAACTTACTGTAATAAGCGGGATTGGTGTAGTAATTCTTTATACGCTGATGACAGGGCTTGGTCCTTCTGTAATCAGGGCTGCACTTATGCTTATTTTTATACTTGCAGGAAAGCTGATAGACAGAGATGCCCACAGTGTTTCATTATTAGCGCTTGTCGGCGCGTTAATGCTTATATACAATCCTGCATACATTAATGATGTTGGTTTTCAGCTGTCATTTCTGGTAACCTTTGGGCTGCTGACAACTGCGGACGCGGTTATGAAAAAATGTAAATCTTCAAAGCTGCCGGACTGGCTTCTTGCAGGAACGTTAATTCCTATTATTGCTCAAATATGGGTTATACCGATTCAAATGTTTTATTTCAACACAATCAGTACATATTCAGTTTTTGCCAATATAGCAATTATGCCGTTTTTAAGCATAATAAGTTTCGGCGGATTTGTCAGCTCAGTGCTTGCAATTTTTCCGCCTATTGCAAAGTGGATCTGTATGGTATCCGATTTTGTATTAAAATATCTGCTTGATATACTTGTTGCAATTTCAAATTTCTTTTCGCATCTTCCTGCATCCACAATTGAAACACCGCATCCTTCATTAATTCAGATATTTTTATATTATTCTGTAGTTCTGCTGATAACATACGCGCTGCAAAAAGGGATTGGGAAAAAACGAATAATAATTTTGTGTATTTTAATTACTGTCCTGATGGGAACATTGATAAAAATTCCTGAAAAAACACTTGACATTATTGCGTTTGATGTAGAAAATGCTGATGCTTTTTTAATCAAAACACCTCAGAACAAATATTTCATTATTGATACAGGTAAAGCTCCGTATAAGAGCGGCTCTTCGCAGGCAAAGTTTATAATACTAAAATACTTAAAAGACAGGGGTATAAAGAACATTGAAGGGCTTATTATAACACACTTTGACAATGATCATTCCGGCGGAGCGTTTGATATTTTGGAAAGCAGACAGGTTGAAAATGTTTATATAAATACTTTCAGTAACAAATCTTACACATCTTATAAAATATACAATACGCTTAAAAAACACAGGATTAAGACAACTATCCCTAAAAATAATTCAATCATTTATAATGAAGATAATTTTGTAATAAAAACATTTATGGCAAATATCGGCAATGACAATGAAAATTCAATTATTACACTTGTTAAGTATAAAAACTTTGAAACACTGTTTATGGGAGATGCAGGAATAAAAGCGTTTGAAAAAATCAAGACTTATATGCCTGAAAATATTGAAGTATTAAAAGTAGGTCACCATGGTGCAAAAAATGTAGTAAGCGACGAGATGCTTAATACTTTAAAACCCGGGGTTTCGTTAATCTCAACAGGCATAAACTATTTCGGGCATCCGGCAAAAGGCACACTGGACACCTTGAGAAATACCAGTATTTACAGAACGGACAAAAACAATTCAATCAAAATCACTTCTGACGGTAATGTATACAAGGTGCATACGTATAACAGGACAAATCATAAATATGAGATTAACAAGGAATTTCATAGCCTAGCTCCTTAGCCTTTGCAAAAACGACTTCCGCTTCTTTTGTTTTTCCAAGATTGCTCAAAGCCACACTTTTCAGATAATAAGCACCGGCACATGCACTATCGACAAGAATAGCTTTATTGGCAAATTTTAATGCTGAAAGGTTTTCCTGTGTATTCAGAGATACACTTGCCATGCCCAGATAATTATATACATCCGCAGGATCAAGTTCAATTGCACTGCTGTAAAAATCCATTGCTTCGTTAAATTTGCCGAGTTCCTGAAGCGCCCATGCCTTTCTGTAATGCGCATAGGCATAATCTTTATTAACAAGCAGCGCCTTATTTGCCCATAGTACAGAGTGTTTGTAGTCCTTTATTTTTGAATAACAGTAAGAAATATTAGCATAAGCATCAAGATATTGGCTGTCATATTCCAGACATTTTTCGTAAACCTCGATTGCTGCATTGTACCTGGCAAGTTCCTGTAATGCCCAGGCTTTTCTAAAATAAGAATATGCGTTTTCTTTATCCAGCATTATTGCTCTGTTGGCAAATTCCAATGATTTTTCATGCTCTTCATTTTTAGAATATGCGTAAGAAATCCACTGGTAAAAGTCTACATCTTCAGGTTCAAGCTCCAACCCGCTCATAAAGGCATCTATAGCTTCTTTGTAACGTCCTGTATCAAGAAGAATTTTACCCTTTCTAAAATATACATACGGAGAAGCACTATCTAAAGCTATAGCCATATCTGCATATTTTTCTGCAATTGTATTTTCACCAATTCTTGAATAGCAGAATGACAAACTTAGAATTATATCTTCATCCCTTCGGTCAAACCTCAGCGACTTTTTATAGTAATATATTGCAAAATCATAGTCGCGCAGGTTTTCATAAGTTTCTGCAAGCTTATAATAAAGGAATAATGACGGTCTTGTCGTATACTCTGCAAATCTTAAATATTTAAGCGCTTTTTTATATTCCTGTCTGCAATTAAAGACTTTTGCAATAAATCCTAAAACAAGCTGTTTATCATCAGTTTGCCTGTATAATCTTCTCAAAAGTTCAAGTGCTGTGTCGTATTCCTCAGCATAAATGTAACACATTGCTTTACGCTGCTGTAAATCATTGCTGTCCTGAATTTCACAGCACTTATCAATATACAAAATTGTGTTATCAAGCTCCCCAAGCTCGCCAAAGCTCTCCATCATTTTATAATATAAATTATATTCATCCCGATAGCCATATTCTTCAGCAAGCTTGAAATACTCAATTGCCTTTTGATAATTTTCCGGAGCCACTGAATAATTTATAAACCCCATATTATAGAAATATGCAGGAGAAAATTCAATAATATTTTCAAGCTTATTATACAAAGTTTCAGCTCGCTGTGCCTCTCCGCAATATTTATAGAGATGAACAAGAAAAGCCTGTATAAGCCAGTTATCGGGCGCAAGTTCTTCAGCTATAAGCGCATTTTTCAAACATTCGGACTTATGAGCAAGTCTGCCTTCTGTGAAAGCCAGTCTTATATATCCGTAAGCGTAATTTTTATCAAGTTTTACTGCAAGTTTGGCATACTTAAGCGATTTCTTGTCATCGCCTGCAAAAATATATGCTTTTGACAGATAAGCACATTTTTCTGCGGTAACACACTTCTCTTTAATTTCTTGTTCAAGCTTTTGAATAACATCTTCTGCTGTGATACTGTTAATCATTTCTTGAGCATCTTCGTATTTAGTATATATATTATCGTACAAAATACACCTCTAACGCTACTCCGGTGCGGCTTCTTTGGTTTTCTCAACTGCTTTGGTTTGAACACAAACAGCCCGAAGTTCACCTTTTACAAATACAGTTACGGATTGCATTTGTAAAAACTTTAGAGATTTTGTAAAAAAATTTACATAATGTAAAAATACTCTAATTTGTTATAAAACAGCAGCTTCTTTATCTTCAAGAGCTGTAGTTACCTCATCAAGTATCAGCTTTGCTGCAGCAACTCTGTCATCAGCAGTAGTTATAGGTCTTCCTATAACCATATAATCCACGCCTGAAAGAATTGCATCACGAGGAGTATCAACTCTTACCTGATCATTTACAGATGCCCATGTAGGACGTGTGGCAGGGCAGACGATAATAAAGTCTTCATTATCAATTTGTTTTCTAATTCTTTTTGCCTCTTCAGCGCTTGCGACAACACCATCAAGACCGGCTTCATAAGCAACCTTGGCAAGCTGGAGGACATAATCTTCAATACTTTTTTCAACACATAATTCTTCTGTGAGAGTTCTCTGACCGAAACTTGAAAGAAGGGTTACGCCTAGAATAACCGGAGGCTCTTTTTCAAGACGTTTTGCAGCAGCTTTAACTGCCTTTACTGTTCCAGCAATCATTTTAGACCCGCCCTGAATATGTATATTGAAAAGATGAATATTATTTTTTACAAGATTGATACAAGCTTTTTGAACAGTATTTGGAATATCATGGAATTTACTGTCGTAATAGCATCTTCCGCCAAGTTCTTCAATAAGGCGCACTGCCTCAAAGCCGTAAGTTACAATCAAAGGGAGCCCTATTTTAAAATAGCCGACATAATCTTTCAACTCAATAACCAGCTCGCGGACTTCGTCTAGGGTATCAACATCCAGAGCCAAAATAATTCTATCTTTCGGACATTCAGGTTTAATCATCTTAATCCCACCTCACAATACATAAACAGAATAGCATACAAATAATTCAAAATCAATAAGCACAAAGTAAGCACCGGTATAGTTTCTGAGCAGAGCATAAAAAAAATGCTAAACCTTTGGAGAACTAAAATGATAAATAAACAAACAGGACTAAATATTAAAATAATCAAGTAAACTGGTTCTGATTGTAAAAAGAAAAGCGGAAACGAAAGGTTTCCGCAGATTATAACAAAAAGATTTATTTGGTTTTACTTCTTTTTAAGAAGTAACTTGTTTTATGAGCCTGCTGAGACAAATATCGGTCTTCAGCCAGCTCATTCTACTTACCGGCGCCATAAAGCACAGCTTCACCGGCTCTTGTTGCAGGCAGAATAGTCTGATCATACATAACTACAGGATAAATATCTGTTGGGTTTGTTACTACGCAGTCATCACCGCCAGCATTCCAATCTTTCTTGTCACAGTTAACGACTTTGTTAGGGTTCTTTTCACCGTTAACGTCAATTACACCATAACACTTATGCTCTGTAGTTGTTTTGTTACCTTCTGTACAATTCCCAGCATCTGCACCAGCTTTCGGAAATGTAAATGTTATGCCATCATTAAAATAAAGTGTAAAGTTACCAGAACCAGGACCAAATTTAACATTACTTACATTGGTTGTCCATGTTGCTGTCCCGGTACCGTCATCGTCCTTAACAACATTCATACGGTTGGTGAATAATGCATATAAAGATGTGACGTCAGTAGAAGTTGAACCTGTTGTATCAGTAGCCTGTGACAAGTCATAGTCATCAAGTGCTACGTTCAAAACTACAGCCTGCGACAATACTGATAATGCTTTTTTATAAGCTGTCTTATATTGCGCGCCGTTTGTTGAATTCATTAATGTCGGCATTGTCATAGCTGCCACAACACCAATAATACCAAGCGTAATCAACACTTCTGCCAAAGTAAACGCATTAAATTTTTTCATAATCTTTTCACCTTTCTCTAAATTAACTATGTACAATTTATAATTAACCCATCTTGTAATTTGAGCTTAGTTATATAATGCTGCCCGCTGGGACAGTTTTTCCGAATAAAAACTTATTATACACTTATTTTACCATATGAATATCAATTTGTCAAGATAATTGATATATATATCATATAGAATTGGGGGTATGGTTAATATACTTGATTAAGAGGTAGATACTTTGGATAAAAAAATATTAGGGAAACAGTTAAAACAAATACGTATTTCCAGAGGAATGTCGCAGGAAAAGCTTTCTGAATTGGTATTTCTCTCACCAAGACAGATGAGTATCATTGAAACCGGAAATTCTTATCCCTCACTTGATACGTTTATCAGAATAGCAGAAGTTCTTGAGTTTGATATTAATGAATTTTTTAATATTAGAATTAAAGAAAAAGATGAGTTGCGGCTGTGTATCATTGAATTAATCAAGGCCACCGACCGCAAACATCTTAATCTTATAAAAGACATAATAAATGCAATTGAAAATAATGCTTAGGCTTCATCTTCCAGCAAATCCGCAGGAAGTTCAGGAAGTTCCTTTGAAATTACCCCGCCGAGTTTTTCTATCTTTTTAATCTGATTAATTATATTACCTGTACCATTCAGTTTTTTTAGTGTTGTATCCAGATTAGAACGCACTTTCAGCAAGTCGGAAAGCAAGGCTGAAAACTTATCAAGCATTCCTGAACAAAGCCTTGAAATCTCTATTGCGTTTTTATTCTGCCTGTCTACAATATGGAAAGAATTAATTATCTTAAGAGCGGCAAGCAGTGTGGACGGAGATACCGGCATAACCTTATTCTTCCACGCCAGATCCCACAGCTGGCAGTCATCACAGAACATCATTGAATAACAGCTTTCTATAGGAATAAACATTAACACATAATCCGGAGAACTCTCTTCAACAGAATAATCCCTTTTTGCAAGCCCTGCAATATGAGCTTTTGTAGAATCCACAAACTGCCTTAGATGAATTTCTTTCTCTGCATCATCTTCGGCATTCACATAACCGTCCCAGGAGGCAAAAGAGGTTTTGGAATCAATATAAACACATTTTCCTTCAGGCAGGAAAACTGTAGCATCAGGTCTGCCTTCACCAGTACCCTTTTGTATTTTATACTCTTCATCTTTCCTCAAACCCGAAGCCTCCAGAACACGCTCAAGGACAATTTCGCCCCATCTGCCCTGTGTTCTGTTATCAGATTTCATTACATTCACAAGAGAGGTTGTGTCTTGTGAAATCTTATTTCCAGCTTCCAGAAAACTCTTGATATTCATATCAAAACGGGTGAATTTTTCAGCTTCAACTTTAAAATTCTCTTCTGTCCGCTTTTCAAAGTCCTCAATTTTCTCTTTAAAACGTTTGAAAAATTCATCCAGCTTTTCTTTGTTCTGTTCTGTGAGTTCGGTTGAACTGTCTTTTATAACTTTATTTGCAGTATTTTCAAAATAAAGCTTCATCTGTTCGAGCATAGCATCTTTTGCTCCAGCCTCATTTTTTCTGCTCATAAAAAACGGCACATAAACCGCAACTCCGCCAAGAATAAATCCTGTTATAAATATCAAAAATTCCATACCCTCTCCTTATCAACTAAACTAATTAAATATTACCACAACAAAATTAGACTAAAAAGATTAGCAATAAAAACTCATCCTGAAAAATCAACCATGCCGTAAAGCATGGTCTAGAGCATGGTTGAGGGATTTAATCAATCAATAGATTTAAATCAATAATTCATGCTTTACAACCCCTTATATCAATCAGGGCATGGATGAATTACCCCCTCTAAAAGTTGTAGTATGTATAGTGTAGAGGGAAGCAACTTATAAGTTTAAAAGGGGAAATAAGATGAGAGAGTTCAAAAGAAAAGCAAGAGTTTTATTAATTGATGATAATGCAGATCACTTAAGAGGGATTAAAGAGTTAATCAATCTTGAAACAAGTTATGATGTAGTAGGCACAACAACAAGCGCGAATATCGGCATCAATCTTGTAAAAAAATATCGCCCTGATCTTGTTTTGATGGACATCAATATGCCTGAAAAAGACGGCTTACAAGCTATTCAGGAAATTGAAAAACTTGAACTCGGAGTTAAAGTTATAGCCTTGAGCGGTTACGATGATGCTGATCTTATTTTCAGAGCGATGAAAATAGGCGCCAAGGGATATGTGTTAAAAACTATGGCATCAGCACAGCTTATCTTTGCAATTGACGAAGTATTAAACGGCAAAGTTTATCTGCCTTCTGCATTATCATCAAGATTCTTTGAATACTTCCAGCGCTCATTTAAAACCGAAACCCAGCCGGCAAATGAAGAAAATTTATTGAATTATTTAACTGCACGCGAAGAAGAAGTTTTGGATCTTCTTACACAGGGTAATAACTACAAGGGTATTGCAGGAAAATTATTTATTTCTGAAACTACAGTTAAGACACATGTAAACAACATTTTCCAAAAGTTACAGGTTAACGATAGAACTCAGGCTGTTCTTTATGCGCTAAATAACGGATTTGCAAACAAAGTCCGCGCAAAAATTTCAGCATAGGAGATTGGATAGTTATAAAAGGTTTAGCTTGTGTTATGAGCTAAACCTTTATTTTTTAAAAGGGGATATATGCAAACCGATACAGAGTTATTACAGCAGCAGGTCAGATGTATTGCTCACGAAATCAGAAACCAGGTTTCTGTATGTGATGTATACTGTGAAATTATAAAAAAACATCTTGAAAAAGAAAATATAGAAAATGAATCTATAAATAAAGCGCTCAATTGCATTCAAAAATCAGCAAAGATGATTAACAATTCTCTTATTGACCTGAAATCCGTTGACAATATTAAGCTGCAGGTATGTGATTTAAGGCGGATTATAGAAGAATGCAGCAGCCTTGCAAAAGTTTACATTCACGATAAAAAAATAAACATAATCTCAAATATAAAAGAGGATGCATCTATATATGTAGATGAAAACAAATTCATGGCTTGCATAATTAATCTTATAAAAAATGCTGTAGAAGCCATAGAAAACAAGGGGGAAATTATTATTTCCTCAGAAATTAAGGACGGAAACGTAATAATTTCTGTTGCAAACGATGGTAAAGCTATTACTCCGGCTGCACAGCGCGACCTTTTCAGTGAAGGATTTACAACAAAAAGAACAGGCAGCGGGCTTGGACTTTTTATATGCAAAAATAATCTTAAACAGCAAGATGCTGATTTATACCTGGTACAATCAACAGCAAAAAAAACAGAATTTCAAATTAAAGTTCCTGCTTTGAAATAAAAATAAAAACGGCTGTTATTGCAATAACAGCCGTTAGTGTCGAATTTACTTTTCAACAGGAGCCTGTTCCGGTGCCGGCGGAGGCGGCGGAACTGCCGGACCATGACCAAATTCTGCCGGAGGAGGTCCGAATGGAGGTCTTAGTGAATTGCCATGCTGTTTTTTGAATTCTTTTTCAAATCTTTTTCTGCCTTCTTCTTTCATTTTATTCAATTCTTTTAACTGTTTCTTAGTAAGAATTGCTTCAAACTCTTTCATATTTTTCATACGGAGTTCTCTTGCCTGCTTGTGAAGTTCACGAAGCTGTCCTCTTATTTCTTTTATTTTTTCTTCCTGCATTTGAGGCGCAATTCTTGAACGTCTTACTGCATCTTCTTCATCTTTCAAAGCCTTCATTTTTTCCATTACAGGCTTCATTTCTTCATGTCCTTTCATACGGATTTGTTTAGCCTGAGCCTTCTGTTCTTCTGTTAATTTAAGACGTTTTTCAAATTCTGATTTTTTCTTATTACACCCTGGTCTTTTAGGCGGTTTATGGCATTCCGGAGAAGCCTTTTCTACAGCCGGCTCAACTTTCTTAGCAGGAACAGCCTGCTGTGCATCTTCAGCATAAACCTGCGTTGATGCCGCAAATGCAAGAATACTTGCTAAAATTAATGTTTTTTTGATCATGTTTAATCCTTTCTTTTTTACAGTAGGTCTTTTAAATCTTCTGCCAGTTGCTTCTTGGCATTATATATGCGGGATTTTACAGTTCCCACAGGACATTTTATTCTTTTGGCACATTCTTCATATGTATAACCCTTTACCTCACAATACATTATTACCTCTTTGAATTTAGGTTTTAATTTATTTATCGCTTTGATAATCATTTTTTGTCTGTCATTTTGGATAAGCTTCAATTCCGGTGTTGATTTTTTGTCCTTAATATTAACCAAAGTACTGTCATCTTCTGCTGTAAGATGTTCGTGCTTTTTTACAGAAGATTTCAGGTAGTCCTTCGATACATTTTTAGCAATAGTACTTATCCAGCCAGTAAAAGCACCCTGCTCCTTGTATTTATGAGAATTTTTCCAGACCTTCACATACACTTCCTGCTCTAAGTCCTCATTCTCTTCTTTTGTAATCATCCGGATAATATTTTTTATATTTTCTCTATTTTTCTTTATTATATTGTTGAAATTCATTAATCCACCATAATTAAACCGTAAGAATCAACGGGAAACCCGTAATCTTCTATACTAAGGGTTTGACCGTATCTTAAGGTATCTGAAATATCCTGATTAAAATTAAGGATACCCAGAAGAGTTCCGCTCAAAAGTATAGCAAAAGCAGCACAGGCAATTTTCAGTTTGGCATGCTCTCTTTTTACTTTTAGCAGCTCCGGTTTCACTTCCTGAATTAATTCTGAAACTTTATTCATAACCTCATGCTCTTTTCTGCATTCTTCACAAGAATTTACATGTGAAAGCAGAGTTTCTTCATCAGCGAAAGTGAATAAGGCTTCATATTTATTGCATTTTTCTGTCATGTTTGTTAACCTCTATATCATTATAACGAATTTGAAAATAAAAAAGTTCATTTTTCTGATTTAAAATATTGCAACTTAAAATTTTTGTAATAATATTTAACAGGTTAGCAAAAAATTTTATTTACAGACTTTAAAAAACCGGTATGACACTAGCAGATAAATTTAAAAATATATGTCTTTCTCTTGGGAGGAACAATAAACCTACATATGCTGTAATGGCTATTGCTACAGTAAAAGGTATCTGTCGTCCTGCATTCACAATGATGGACAAGACAGAAAAACCAGAAACTAAAAAATATACTGCACTAAGGGAAGGTTTGACAGAACTTATAGCCATACCTGTTTACTGGGCAAGCGGAGAACTTGCCGGATGTTTTTCAAAATATCTTACAAGAAAAGTTGCAAAAGAAGACTTTATTCCTAAAAAAATTAAAGAGGATATAAAAAACGGAGTTAATAACGAGGCAGTTACAAAAGCATTAAAGCATGCCGCCGAAAGAGTTGAAGAAACAAAGTTAAAAGTAACAAATAACTTAAGGCTTGCCGGTGTATGTACCGCAGCATTATTTGTTATCCCTGCAGTCTGTTCTGTTGCGATAAAACCTGTTGTAGGCAAAATTATAAAACCGCCTAAAAAACCAGAAACTGTAAAAGAACCTGTAATACAACAGAACGAACTTTCATCACGTCCAAAAATTACTAATTTCGGCTCAAATCCTTATAAGACAAATTTAGCATTAACAAGACCGCAAACCGGGCTTAGAGTGGGAGGACTATGATAGGACCTCTTACAAAAGCATTAACAAACCCGACATTGACAACGCTGTCACAGAATACAAATGCTTCTGTGGCTACAGAAACTGTTTTAAAATCAATAGGCAGACCGGGATTTATCTTAATTGATAACGATATTGATCCAGATACTAAAAAATATGCAGCAGCAAAAGAGTTCTTATATCAGGCAACCTGTCTGCTGGTTTACGCAGCACTGGTTGTTCCGGTATTTAAACGCGGAGCATTCAAACTTGCTAAAAACAAAATTTTCAAAAACTCTCCTGAATTTCAAAAGTTCAAAAGCCTAAAGAACTATGAGTCATATAGAAAATATGCGTCAAAAAGCCTTGACAGCCGCAAGCTCCTTTTACAGCAGCATAAACTTCAAGATAAGTTTACACCTGAAATAGAACAGGAGTTAATAACCGCAGAAAAACCGGATAATTACGATTTAGTAAAAGGTGTAATAGAGTTCGGCTCAATTACCGGCTCTGTACTAGGTCTGGCAGTTCTTGCACCGCAGTTGAGCCATGCTGTAATTCACCCTGCACTAAGATTTATAGGAATGGAAGAAAAAGCTAAAAAGCATAACAATAACAAGACCCCGAAATCTATTAATACTAAGGCTTAATTGAATTTAAGTACTCTATAGAGCGGTTTTTAATATATTCAGCTTTCAGTTTTTTATTTTTACGTTCTTTTTTAGGCATATCAACAGGAGTTACAATCCCCCAGTTTGAGTTAATAGGCTGGAATTTATCATGGTTTTCGTCTGTTATATATTGTGTTAAAGCACCCAGCATAGTTTCTTTTGGAAGCACCAGAAGGTCTTGTCCGGTTAAGTATCTTGCCATATTAATACCGGCAAGAAGACCGGAAGCTATAGATTCAGTATAGCCCTCGGTTCCTGTTATTTGTCCTGCAAAAAATAAATCAGCCCGCTTTCTTGTCTGTAAAGACGGATTGAGTATTTTAGGCGAATTTATGAATGTATTGCGGTGCATAACACCGTACCTTACTATATTAACATTTTCCAGCCCCGGGATTGACTGCAAAAGTTCCTTTTGAGCCCCCCATTTAAGATTTGTCTGGAACCCTACCAGATTGTAAAGAGTTTTAGCCGAGTTATCCTGTCTTAGCTGGACAACCGCATAATTTTCAATTCCTGTACGTTTATCAATCAACCCGACCGGTTTCATAGGACCAAAACGCAAAGTATCAACGCCGCGAGAGGCTAAAACTTCAATTGGAAGGCAGCTTTCAAAAAATTTTGCATCTTTCTCAAACGATTTAAGTTCAATTTTCGGGGCATTAGTTAATATATTATAAAACTTTGCATACTCCTGTTCATTCATCGGACAATTAATATAAGATGCCTCGCCTTTGTCATAACGGCTTGCATAAAAGGCTTTATCAAAGTCTATACTATCTTTTTCTACTATAGGTGCAATAGCATCAAAGAAATGCAGATGTTCGCTTTTAGTAAATGATTTAATATCATCAGCAAGCGCATCACTGGTTAGAGGTCCTGAGGCAACAATAACAGGACCATCAGGAATTTTACCGACCTCATCCCTTATAATATTAATATTAGGTTCATTTTCAATTTTTGCAGTTACAGTCTTTGAAAAAAGTGTTCTGTCAATTGCAAGCGCGCCTCCTGCCGGCACCTTACAGTCATATGCAATATTAATAAGTTCACCGCCCAGCATTTGCATTTCTTTTTTTAAAAGCCCCGAAGCATTTGTGCAGTCCGCAGCACCAAGACTGTTTGAACATACAAATTCAGCAAAATCTTCACTAACATGTGCACCTGTTGTTTTGTTAGGACGCATTTCAAAAAGATTAACTTTTATTCCCCGTTTTGCCAGCTGTAAAGCAGCTTCACTGCCTGCCAAACCGGCTCCGATTACACTTACTTCCATAACAAAAAAGTGTAAAACAGAAATATACATATGTCAATTTTATATATGTTTTTTTATTAATAATAGAAATTATTGCAGTTTTTGTAAATTTATTATTATATGTGTAGCAAAAAACTTGAAAAATTTATTAAGATTAAGTATGATAATTACACTTATTCCTTTATACCTTTGTTAAATTATATTAAAGAAAGTTACCCAAAAAGGCAATAAGCATTATTTAAAATTTTTTTAATAATATGTGTAGATAGTAATGAAACAAAAAAAGTAGGGAAATGTCAGTAAAAGCAATCAACACAGCGTTAACAAGCAGCGCGAAAAACAGACTTGGGCAAAATGAAGAACAGAAAAAACAACAGTACAATCCATCATTTCAGGGTTTCAATCCAGTTGTAACTTTGATGGATGCTATTGACAGAGGCGGCTTTGCAGCATCATTCATCGCTCAGGATGGTATTGGTATGGTTGCTCCCAGAATTAAAGAAGGGCTTAACCGCGGTCGTGAAACAGATGAAAACGGAAAGAAAAAGGGACCTTTAAATTGGGAATTTGCCCGTAAAGAAGGTTTAAGGGAAATCTTAAGCGGTCCAAGCGCGTTCATTATTCCTGCCGGTATTCTTGCGCTGGTAAAAAAATACAGCGGAACATCAAATAACGTTTCAATGGACATGATTAAGGCTCTGGGCAAAAATTTTGAAGAATTTGCAGCTGAAAAAACTAACCTTGATGCAATAACTGATAAAGCAGCTACAAAACGTAATTTCTACGAAAAAATCTTACAAAATGTACTTGATACATCTACAGAAGGCAAAATTAAGCCGGAAGAGATTAAACAATTAGCAGCAGAATATACTAATAAAATCATCGAAATAGAAAATGCAAAACCTAAAAATGCCTTTAAACATCTTTTAGGACGACCTGTTGCTAATTCAAAACAGGATTTAACACAAGCTTTGACTGATAAGTTTATGCTTTTACGAAAACAGTATGTTTCTCCTTCTGCAAACGAAATTGTTGCAAGCCTTAAAGTTGAAGGAAAAGACGCTCCAATAAGTCTTTCATTTAAAAAGCTACTTGAAAATATGAAAGACTTTACTGACGATATTACTGATTCTGTAAAAACACGATTGAAAAATAATGCAGGCACTGATGTACAAGACTTTATTCAAAAATTTACTAAAAAACGTATTGGTTCAAGGTTTATTACCAATATGTCAATGTTCCTTGCTGTAGTAGGCTTCTACACAGTTATCCCGAAATTATATAATCTGGGCTTAAAAGGAAATCCTGCCCTAAAAGGAACTGCGGCAGAAGGCGAACAGCCTGCCGGCAGCACTAAAAAAGCTGAAGACAAAGCCGAACAGAAAAAACAACAACCTCAACAAACATCATTCCAGGGTAAAGAAAGATTTTTCTCTAAAACAGGAGATACTGTTATGAGTACAGGCTGGCTCAAAAAGATTTCTGATAAATTTGAGTTTAACGGCGCTTCAATGTCTGTTCCTGCAATGTTAACATTGTTATTCGGCTTCTGTCTGCCGCCTCGATATATTCAGGCGCAGGACAAATATGATAAAGAAGAAATTCTTGTTCGTGATATTTCAAGTTTTGCCGCGATTTTGTTTGCTGCAAAAGCACTTGCAAGAGGTTTTTCTGATGGTTTTGCAAAACTGTCAGGCTTGGCATTGACAACAAAACCGGAAGATCATAATAAATCATTCTGGCATAAACTTAAAAATTACTTTACTCCGGCTTCAGGCGTTAACGTATTAACAAGTGAAGAAATTATTTCAAAATATACTAATATTGATAAATATCCGGGCGGTATCAAAGGATTCTTTGAATTTCTTGAAAAGAACGGCGGTAATATCAAAAAAGTCTTAATGCTTGATAAAGATGTTAAGACTAATGCTCAAAAAATTGTAGGTAAAGACATTAAAAAGGCCTCTATTACAGATATTAAAAATGCATTTGAGAATATTCAAGATAAAAAAGCTAAAGATGCTCTTGAAGAAATTTATAAAGTATTTAGAAGCAAAAATAATAAGTTTATAAATTATGCAAAAACAATGAATAGTTCATTCGGAGCCCTTTCTACATTGGCATTAGTTCCATTATTTATGATGTGGCTTGCCAGAACGTGCGAAAGAATGACTAAAAAACGAATTGAGCAGGAAAAGGCAGTAACTGCTGCAAACGGCAGCCAGCCGGCACAACAAAGCTCTTTACAGCTGCAATCGCAGCCGGCTTTTGCTCCGGTCACCCAGCAGTTGTCAGCAGCACCTTCCATGGCTGGATTTTTAGCAAAGTAAACTATCACACATAAAATATAAAAGAAGAGGCGGTAAAGTTAAAAAACTTTTACCGCCTCTTCTAAATAAACTTGATTATTCTTCTATTAAAGCATTAATATCAGCTACCATTGCATCAGGATCAAATCCATGAACCTTAGCACCAGCTTCAAGATTTTCAAATCTTGCTGCTGCACAGCCGATACAGCCTAAACCATATCTTTGAAATACCTCAATACTCTGCGGGTAAGCCTGAACTATATCCATAATATTCATTTCTTTTGTCACTTTTCCTGCCATAATATTTCTCCTTATGTTGACTTTTAACAATATACCATTAAAAACATTATACACTAAAAAGATAAAAAGAAGGATGTGTATATGGAATTGTTAAAAAAACTTTTTAGAGATGATGACAAAATTGTAGGTTTATGCGCATTTAGAAAAAAAACTGAGGAGAAAATTTATTCCTTTGAACCTCAATTCAAAGCTACAAGATTAATCTATACTACAAATACAAAAAATAACTTCTTTTTACTTTAATCAAACCAGACCGCCGCACCCGTAGGTGCTCAGCTGTCAAATACTACAACAGCCGTTAAAAAACGGCTGTGTTTTAATTTATTCGAGATTGCTTTTTTTATTTTATCCAACTAAGTCCAAATGTTTTGCCAATACTTCTGAACCCGCGATTTTTGGATGCTCAAGATGATATGGCGAATTTGCCGCGCTAAAGGCCTGCGACATAAAAGGGTTTGCCTTTGCCTGTTCTGCTTTTTGCGCACCCAAAAAGTTTATCGGCTGGGTTCTTAAAAAATTAACTGCTTGTGCTGCTGAAATTACCATTATTTTATCCCCAATATAATTAATCCCTATACTATTATAAAGTAAAAAGGGATGAAATAATTGCCATAAACTTCAGCAATATTAAGAAATATTAAGCTAATAAATCTAAAGAACGTCCTACGGTAGGGCTTCCTTCAACTGACGGCCTGTTTAGGCTATAAGCGCCATTTGTAAAGAAGTTAACCTCGGAATTCTTTTGTTGTCTGCCGTTTGAGCCTTCATTAAAGCTTACCGGCTGGACGCGGTAAAGTTGTTGAGCTTGTACCGCCTTAATTGAATCCAACATATTGACCTCTTATTAAAATATTTGCTCTCAATTACATAAAAAATTTGAACCGGTCTAAAATTTCATTCAGATGATATTCTGTTACAATCTTTAATATCTAATGCCAAGGGTAATCTTTACCTATCTGCCAGCCGTCAGAAATAATCTTTGCCGCACAGTAGTTTCCTGCTCCTGACTTTGAACAATCTTCATTAATATCGTCATTTGACAATGTATAACCGCTCGGTAAAATTCCTTTACCATTAATTCTATAAAAACTAAAAACATCAATACCATATTTATTTGGTAGTTTGTTTCCATTTAAATCTACTAAAATCAATTTAGACTGAACTAGCTCATTTCCTCCAGCAATAGAAATAGAAACTAAAGTTCCATCACTTAATATAAATGGAACACGTCTATTATTTGCAGCAAATGTTGTCGATGAGGGACTGCCATCAAGACTAAGCCATGGAAAATTTGAAGTATAACCGCATTTTGAATATGTTTCACAGGATTTTAAAATTTTAAAATACGGATACCAGTATTTCTCATAATATTCATGTACATCACTTCCTATTGTTGGAATTTCCCAGTATTCATAAGGTCCATATTTCGCTTCGGCAAGCCTGAGGGCTTGATTTAAACTTGTATAAACCTTCTGCAAATGTGTAACTGTCTGCTGTTTTTTATAGGAATTTATTAGTGTTGGCAGTGTCATAGCTGCCACCACACCAATTATTCCCAGTGTTATTAATACTTCAGCCAGCGTAAACGCCTTAATAGTGTTCCTCATACATGTTACCTTTCTAATAAAAATTCTCCATTTGGTATTACCATTATGTATTATATATCACCTTTTGTCAATATATTCTATATTAATATAGTTATCTTAATAAATTTCTTTATTAAGATATAACTAGTTGGTGAAATTATGACAACAAAAAAAGAATTACTAGGTATGAGGATAAAAGAAATTCGGGAAAACCGCCGATTAACACAGGACAAACTTGCCGAAATGGTTGGGATTGACCCGAAACATCTCAGCAGAATTGAAAATGGCAGGAATTATCCGTCATTTGAAACTCTTGAAAAAATTCTCGATAAACTTAGTGTTTCTTATGAAGATATTTTTAACTACAGTCATTTCACTGATAAAGACGATATGATAAAAAAAATAAATGTTAAATTATCAAATTTAAATAATGAAAAATTAACATTTATTTTTAAAATGGTAAATGAAATTTAACCGTTACTGGTCACTTTCGTGATGGTCGTTATCTTTCATCAATTTAGCAAAGTCAGAAGGTTTAATACTCTGAACAAATTTCTTAAATTCTTGAGCTTCTTCTTCATCCTTTGCAGAATCTGTTGATACAGAGCCATTTGAAATTACATTTGCAGTTACAAATATAGGTGCATCAACCCTGATTGCAAGGGCAATTGCATCAGACGGTCTTGAGTCGATTTCAAGAAATTCATCTTTATCGTTTTTTAGAAAAAGAGTTGCATAATAAGTATCTTTTTCCACATCGTTAATTTCAATCCTGTCTAATTTATATCCGGTTTTTTCAATAATATTAATAATTAAATCATGAGTCATTGGTCTTGCAACAGAAAGATTTTCAATCTTTCTGATAATAGCACTTGCCTCGGCAGAACCTATCCAGATTGGAAGAGCTTTTCTGTTCTCTTTATCATGAAGAACAACAATCGGCGACCCTGTTCTTGTATCAAGAGCTATACCCATAACTTTCATTTCTATCATACAAAATTCCTTTATACTTAAGATTTACCTACTACGCCTGCCAGAGGAGAAGATGCGCTGGCAATTTCTTTCTTCGGCATTCTTCCTGCTTCAAAAGCCGCACGTCCTGCCATTACGCCATACTTAAATGCTTCAGCCATCTTAACAGGATCAGAAGCCTTAGCTATTGCAGTATTAATCAGACAGCAATCTGCACCATGCTCCATTACGGTTGCAGCATCAGAAGGAACTCCAATACCGGCATCGCAAATCACAGGAACATTAGCCTGTTCAATAATAATTTTAATATTTTCAAGAGTTTTCACACCCTGTCCTGAACCGATTGGAGATGCTAGAGGCATAACTGCTGCACATCCGATTTCTTCAAGTCTTTTTGCAAGGATAGGATCTGCATTTATATACGGCAGCACAGTAAAGCCTTCTGAAACAAGGATTTTAGCAGCCTCAAATGTTGCAATCGGATCCGGCATTAAGTATTTAGGGTCAGGTATAACCTCCAACTTAATCCAGTTATTTATACCCATAGCTTTGGATAGATGGGCAACACGAATAGCCTCTTCTGCAGTGGCACAGCCGGCAGTATTCGGCAAAAGCCAGTATTTATCCAGATCAATATAATCCATTAAACCAACATGTCCCGGGGCTTTCATATCAACCCTTCTAATAGCAACCGTAACAATTTCTGCGCCGGAAGCCTGATGAGCTTTCTGCATAGTATCAAAGTCATCAAATTTACCGGTACCTACCATTAATCTTGAATTAAAAACCTTATCGCCAATTTTAACAGTCATAATTTTTCTCCTATATATGTCAATATTATAGACTGGAAAAAAAATAAATAAAACCATTTACGAAAAAAAATATTTATGATATATTAAAAAGTAGTGTTGCATGAAAATACATGACAATTAAAAATTTTTATACGGAGTAATGGCCGAGTGGCTGAAGGCGGCACCCTGCTAAGGTGTTATGTGGGTCTAACCTGCATCTAGGGTTCAAATCCCTATTACTCCGTTTTTTAGTGCGTATTTAGAGAATCAGTGCAGATAGAATTTTGAAAAACCGCCCATTGTGGGCGGTTTTTGGTATGTGAATTTTAACAGAGAATTTTTAAGCCTGAATTTTTGCTAAATTTTATCAAAATTCCGCCGAAATTCTCTTTTTGAAATTTTGGCAGTGCAGATTGGGCAATTAAAATCAATAAAAATATAAAAAATAAAAACGAAAATATTATTAAGATATTATAAAAACTTTAGTTTATAATATAAATATGAATATAATTTATAAAGTCATTAATATAATATTTGCGATATTTTTCACTGTCCTTATTTTTTTAATATTTTTTAATGCTGAATATTTTATGATTAAAGATACTGCATTTTTTAGAATTTTAACAATAATAACATTGATATGTATGTGGTTACCAATTTTTATAAAATTCAATATTTTCGTAAACGCACTATTTGTTGTAATTTTTATCATTTATTTTTTACTTTATATTGCACACCCGCTATTATAGTACTTTCTATTTTTTGTAATCAGGCAATAAATCGTGCATAAGTATTGAACAATCACAATAAGGATATTTCCGGCCTCTTTCACGTCCTAACCTATTTGCAACTTGATCTCTTTCTGAATCAGCAATTGCTTCTTCTATACTAACTTTATGAGATTTTGCATATACGTTATTCCATTGATCAAATTTTTCTTTCTGATCGCTTAAAAACATTGCAGATTTTTCTCCTATAATACCCATTTGTTGTGTTGCCTCACAATTCGCTTTTGAATGATAATATTTATCCATTTCAAATTCCTTTAAATGATATGCATGATAAAGGAGTTCAATATAATTTGATACAAAAATTCTAAGCGTATTCAGAAACGCAATAGCCGGGTTTAACAAACCTAAAATATCGTGTAATAATGTCTGCCATTCAGCCCTTTTAGCATACATATATACATAATCCATATCAATATTATTTCCACATTCCGGCAAATGTTTCCCATATTCTTCACCTAAGATTCCTAATGTTGAATCTGCTTCTTGTAATAAATTATGGACTCTTAACACATCATTTTCTAAATCTTGAGTATATGTTTCAGCATCAGATAAAAGGGTTTCCGTTTCGTTTATATTTCCTTCAATTTCACTAATCATAATTTCTATTTCATCAATTGCATCACAAGGTTCTTCATCATCGTTTTTGTGTTTGAAGTTTTCATCACTATAATCTACAATTTCAACTCTACATCTGCAATTCGGATGTGGACGCTCGGGGACTTCATCATAAAAATCAAAGACTTTGCCGTCTAATGATTTACAAATATCACAGGTATGCTCGCCGTTTTCTGAATGCCAAACGTATTTATTATAACTTATACCGCCTTTCAAAACTGTATTTTCAATATCAGATTTTTCTTCCTCGGCGTCTTTTTGATAATCGTTTTCTCTTAATGTGTTATAGCGATACAAAGACTTGCCAATATTTTGTAAAATCGTATATTGTTTAAGAATTTTATTTTTATCTTTCTTCCTAAAAACAGGATTGGAATGATTTTTCAATAGATTTTTCTGACTAATTGATAAGCTTTCAATAGCATCTTCCGGATTATTGTCACCACGTATCGCCTGTAGAATTTTGTTTTTTAGATTTGCCATTTATATTTCTCCATTCTAATTTGTAAAAAAAGAGTAAGACCGCAATTTTAATCCTAAAATTATCTTACCTTACTCTTTTTTTAATATTTAATTGTATATTATAATTATACCATTTACTTGCGAAAGCCGTCAATATTAAATCGAATTTTCATTTCTTGATATTTTACATAAACTTTGTATTTTTAATATAATTGTGTCCTAATGATACAAGAGGTGTAAATACACTTGATATTATTGACATTCAGAGTAATACTTGATATAGGATGATAAAATAGAATAAATCTTTACTGCGGGTTTAAATTTCCTTTTCTCCGTTTTTTAGTCCGCAAACTGGGAATCAGTGCAGATACAAATGTATTTTAACGACCAGTTTGATTATTACAGCATAGTCCAATTCAAAAAAGGATGGAAAAAATTTTTTAAGGTCGGCAGCTAAAAATTTAAATTTTTAATTTAATACCCTCTACTTTTTGGATAATATACTGTATCATCTTCCAATCTAATATCATATAAAAATACAAATGATTAAAGTCGATACTATGTCGCATTTAAATTTATAGTTGTATTGTCCTCTGTTTGTTATAATCAGACAGAGTGTTTATTTACATTTAAAATGCCGAATTTCCGCATAAACACAAATCAATTACAAAGTCCATTTTGAGTCGGATTTCCAAATCTGACATATGAACTTTATTAGGAATAGGATTTTAGTCTGATTTAACAACGACTATTCCATTAATTATTGCAATTTCATTAGGCTTAAGGTAGTGTATTTTATTTTCTACAGCATAAATATTTGTAGTTTTATCATATTTTTCATTATCATTTATATTTTTCAAACAAACACCATTTAATTGTTTTAATTTCCAGGTAATTGGTGTTTTATTTTTATCATAGGGATCAAAAACTATTAATTGGTTGTGTTCTTCAATAGAAATTAAATTAACATAATGTCCCCATTGTCGAACATAATTGCCATTTGAGTTTTTAATATATATTCCTATATTTAATATTGACTGGGAATTATTTGATATTTCAGAAGCTAGTTCTTCTATGTTGATATTTGAAGATATTTTATATTTCCTAATTTTTTTTATACCATAATATTTTATTTGAACTGTTCTAGATTGTTTTTTGAAATATTTTTTTAGTCCTTGGCACAAATTATATATTGTTGTTCCTTTAAAATTAGTTTTTTCTAATTTGTATAAATTTTTAATATCTTTTTTACAATCAGGACAAAGTTTTGTTATAAGGTTATATGAACTAACTGGTGCACAACTATACTCATCTTGTTGCTTAACAAAAATTTCCGCCAAACAAGAACTTGATAATAATACTAATGAAAAAAATAAAATTAACCAAATTTTTGTCATAAAAAAATTATAACTAAAAAATATAATTATTAGTAATAGAACGAAGGGAAGATTGCTTATCAATATAAATATTTTTTTGCCTTAAAAAATAAAAAGGATTTACAATGTCCATTTTATACATTTTGTATTGTTGTACGGGAAAGCCAATACGAACAAATAGCTCAACGGTTAAAAAAAATTGAAAATAATCAAATTTCCCGTTCAAAATTATCAAATCAAATGTCTTTTTGCAACAAAATTTAAAAACCGCCCATAAAGGGGGCTTTTAACAAGAAAATATTTTTAGAGAATTTTTTAAGCAGTGTTTTAAGGAATTTTTATTGAATTATAGACGAAATTCTCTTTTTGAAAATTCAAAGGTACAGATTAGGGATATTTATGTTGGAGTAAAATAATTACAAGTTTGTAAAGTAAAGTTACCATTTTAGTAAAAACAAGCAATTTTTATTTTTACTTATCTTGTTAAAAGAGAAGGTAAAAATATGATAGTAAATTTATACAGTAATCAGCAGTCCTACAATAAATACAGAACAAATTTAAATTTTCAAGGTACTCCTGCAAAATTTTCTCAAGAATTAAAAACATACATCTCGGGTTCTGTTAAAACAAAACAAAACGAACAAAATCTATTAGAAATATTTAAAAATACTATAAGGCAATTTTTAAATCCTGAAAATAAAGTTGGGGCAGGCGAATTTGGAACAGTTTATAAAATTGATGATGAATTTGTTCTCAAAAAACCGAACAACCAAGAGCTAAATATAGACAGTCTTTCTATTAATGACAATCCGATTGTTCAAAAGCTTAAAACTTATTACGGGGAAGCTGTTGCTAAAATAGGAAATATAAAAATATTAAAAAATGCAGCAGAAACAGAAACGCCAATTCCAGCAGGTGTTAAAGAAGGGCTTACTGAGTATTGGCAAAAGCTGGGCTATTACAGAGATGTTTACCTGAAAAAGTTTACATCACTTCCTCAAAAGGCATTTGATGATGTTGCTGCTGACTTTAAAACTCTCAGCGCAGAAAAAAAAGCATTTGATACAATTAACCCAAACAACTTTCTGGCTGACGGCAATAAAATAAAAGTTATAGACGACATAGAGCTTCCTAACGACAAGTTCTTTAACAGCCTTGCAGGAATGATGAAAGTATTCCTGACATCCTTTGACAGAAATACAAAAGCAGAATTTGACGTTCTTGCTGTAGGAGCCAGAAGAAATCTGTTAAGGAAAATCGTATTAGCAGGGGAAAAACAGGAATTAAACTTTGGGTCATCAGTTGCAGAAAGAGAAGAATTAAATGAAGCTTTGAGGCTTTGTGACATTCAGACACCATGGCGTGAAGTCCAGGCTGATTTATGCAATCTCAGAAGACGTTACCCGAATATTGAAGAACGTCTGAAAAAAGTTAACGAATATATTGATGAACTTGAAGATAGCGGATACAACCCTTTTATGGACTAGCCCCGCAGAAACAGACCTTTTATTGCATCAACAAGTGTTGTATGTCTGCGAAAATCTTTTGTGCTGCGGATTTGATTCACAAAATTATCTGCCTGCTCTTTTGAATTAATATTAAAAGTATAGAATTCAACAGTTTTTTCAGGATCGTTTATATATAAAATAAGCTTATAGGAGCTGTTCAGACATAACTTATTTTTAACATCACTGCTGCTGCGCTTTTCAAGAGAATAATGTGAAATATTTTTAATATCAAAGGTATTTTCCACAATCTTTTCTGAGAAACGTTTTTTCTGAACATATACAGAACAAACTCCGAAATCACTATTACATGCAATAGATTGAAGAGGAGTTTCGTACATGCACACGCCGATAAGTCCTGCACAAATCGTCAAAAATGCTAATATTAATTTATATTTTTTTTGCATAATATTTTCTCCGATATTAATTTAAATTTTAATATAAACAGCTGTTAATTAAAATTTTATTACAAAAAATACATATACTTTTATTAAAAATTATCCCTTATCTGTGACATGAGTAACAATAATAATATTATTAAAGGAGGAGAAATATATGAAAGACAAGACTTTTTTGATGATTCCAGGACCTACACCTGTACCGGAATCTGTTATGCTGGACATAGCAAAGCACCCGATAGGACATAGAAGTTCGGAATTCTCCTCCATATTGGAAGAAGTTTATGAAAATCTGAAATACGTTTTCCAAACAGAAAATGATGTATTTATGTTTACATCAAGCGGTACAGGAGCAATGTGTGCAGCGTTGGAGAATCTTATAAATGAAGGTGACAAGGTTCTTTGTCTTGTTATAGGTAACTTTGGAAACCGCTGGGCAAAAATCGCAGAATCACGCGGAGCTGTTGTTGAAAAAATTGAAGTTGATGCAGGTGAAGTTATTAACCCTGAAACTTTGAGGAAACGCCTTGCTGAAGATACTAATAAAGAAATTAAAATAGTAACCCTGACTCACAGTGAAACTTCAACCGGAGCGGCAAATGATGTTAAAACATTATGTTCAATAATAAAAGAGCATGGTGCAGTTTCGGTTGTTGACGGGGTAACCAGTGTTTGTGCTATGCCTTGCAAACCCGATGAATGGGGGATTGATGTCCTTATTTCAGGTTCGCAGAAAGGCTTTATGATACCTCCGGGACTTGCCTTTTTAACTGCAAATGAAAAAGCCTGGAAGCTTTATGAACAATGCAAGCATCCGAGTTTTTATTTTGACTGGGCTGCTCATAGAAAATCTGTAAAAGCTAATTCAACTCCGTTTACGCCTGCCGTAAATTTAATTGTCGGGCTTAATACGGCTTTGAAAATGATTAAAGATGAAGGCATTGATAATGTTAATTCCCGTCATAGACGCCATGCGACGGCGCTTAGAAAAGCCTTACGCGCAATTAATTTAAAGCTTCTCGTTGAAAAAGATGAGAATGCAAGTTATGCAATAACATCAATTCTTCCGCCTGAGGGGATTTCTGTACCTGATATAAGAAAAACGCTGAAAGAAGATTATGACATAGTTGTAGCAAACGGTCAAAATCAGTTAAAGGACAAAATATTTAGAATGGGAACTCTAGGGTTTGTCTGCGATAGAGATTTAATTGCATCAGTTGGAGCTTTGGAAGCTTCTTTGAGCAAACTCGGCCACAAATTTACTCTTGGCAGCGGTGTAAAAACTCTTATTGAAGAATTAAATAAGTAAATGCAGATTTTAAGTAATGCCTGACTGCACACTGCCCGTTTGCAGACGGATTACGGCTACAGCATAGAAAGGATAAAATGAAAGTTTTAGTAACAGATAAAATAAACGAATCAGCAGGGAAAATTATTGAACAGGCTGCTCAAGTAGATATTCTGCCGACAATGCCAGAAGAAGAACTAATACAAATTATTCCTCAATATGATGCTTTAATGGTTAGAAGCCAAACAAAAGTTACGGCAAAAATAATTGAGGCTGGTAAAAATTTAAAAATAATAGGACGCGCGGGCGTAGGCGTTGATAATATTGATGTTGATGCTGCAACGCAAAAAGGGATTATTGTCGTAAATTCTCCTGATGGAAATACGATGGCAGCGGCAGAACATACTATTGCATTAATGCTTGCGATGGCAAGAAATATAGCGCCGGCAGCTGCATCTACAAAATCAGGGAAATGGGATAGGTCAAAGTTTACGGGCTGCGAGCTTTATAAAAAAACTCTCGGTATCATTGGACTTGGCAAAATTGGTTCTCATGTAGCAGAAGTTGCACTGGCTATGGGAATGAAGCTTGTTGTTTTTGATCCTTATACATCAAAAGAAGTTGTAGAAAAAACGGGCGGAGAGTATGTTCAATCTTTAGATGATTTTTGGGGAAAATGTGATTTCATAACAGTTCACGTCCCAAAGACCAAAGAAACAATTAATCTTATAAACAAAACAACAATATCAAAGATGAAAAAAGGAGTAAGACTCATAAACTGTGCAAGAGGCGGTATTATTAACGAACAGGATTTAAAAGAAGCAATTGAAGCAGGACAGGTTGCCGGTGCAGCAATTGATGTTTACGAGAACGAACCTGATATTATGAAATGTCCATTGATAAGTTGTGAAGGAAACATTGTTTTAACTCCTCACCTGGGCGCAAGTACTCAGGAAGCTCAGATAAATGTGGCTGTAGATGTTGCAGAGCAGATAAAAGAAGTTCTTTCCGGAGGCTCAGCTTCATCTGCTGTTAATATTCCCTCACTCCGACCGGATAAGCTGGAACCGGTCAAGGATTATATGCAGATTGCGGAGAATTCCGGAGAATTGGCTATGCAGCTATCTGGAGGAATGGTTAAGACCATTGAAATTACAGCACAGGGAGATTTGGCTGAATTAGATGTTCAACCGCTTGAAGTAGCTGTTTTAAAAGGCGTACTTTCCTCTATGCTTGAAGGTGTTAATTATGTCAATGCCCCTGTTCTTGCTAAAAAACGCGGTATTGATATAATTTCTTCACGCTCAAAGATTAAATGCAACTTTGCAGGACTTTTGACTATTAAGTTAACTACAGATAAAGGTGTAAGCATTGTTGCAGGAGCACTTGTGGCAAAAGATATTCCAAGAATTGTAAAAATTGACGATTATGAAACAAGTATCCGCCCTCAAAAACATATGCTTATTGTCCCTCATATCAATAAGCCGTCTATGATTGCAAAAGTTGCTAAAGTTATAGGCGAAAACAACATAAACATAGGCTCTATGAACGTTGTTCAAAAAAATGACAAACATGAAACAGAATCAATAATGGTTATAAATATTGATTCCGAGGTCGGGGAAAACGTTCTTGCTGAAATTGAAAAAATAGACGGGGTTCACAATCCTAAGTATATTAATCTGAGTGCACAATAATAAAAGGCAGGCAAATGAAATTAGCAGTTTTTGACTTTGATTCTACTTTAATGGACGGAGAAACATTAGAATTTCTTGCGCGTGAAACAGGAATTGAAAAACAAGTAAAAGAAATTACCGACAGTGCTATGCGCGGAGAAATTGACTTTTTTGAAAGTTTACAAAAAAGAGTTTCGCTTCTAAAAGGCTTAAAAGTCGAAACTGTTAATCAAATTTGCGCTAATCTTCCTGTTATGAACGGTGCTGTAGAAACTATCCGGGAATTGAAAAAAATGGGTTACAAAGTTGTATGTTTTTCCGGCGGATTTAAAAATGCTACAGTTCCTTTTAAAGAAAAACTCGGGCTTGACTGTGAATTTTCCAATACTCTTCATACAAAAGACGGTATTTTAACAGGATTTGCCGGAGGGGAGATGATGTTCAATGACAGCAAAGGGGAGATGCTAAAACGTTTGCAGGAAATTCTTGGTATTACGCCTGAGAATACTCTTGTTACCGGCGACGGGGCAAACGATTTAAGTATGTTTAAATATGCAGAAAAACGCGCGGCTTTTTGTGCGAAGCCGATTTTAAAAAAACATGCCAATATTATAATCGATAAAAAAGATTTAAAACTCTTGTTAAATAATATTTAAGTTTTAAAATAATAACGCGGATAAGAATTTCTGGTTTACACATGCGAAAGATTAAGGCTTTATTATTAATAGCAGTATTAATTTTTAATAGTGCCGCGGTTTCAGCGGTTCAGGATATACCGTTCCAACAAGGTGAGATGCTTACACTGGAAGACTGTGTTGGAATTGCTATAAATAAAAGCCCTCAAATCAGAAAATATGAATATAATCTTGAAGTTGCCAAAAGTAATGTAGGGATTGCAAAATCCGCATATTTCCCGACATTAGGTGCAGGAGTTGGAATTTATCAGGATTACAATTCAAATAAAAATTACGACGGCTCTTCAAACAGAAATCTGCCGTCTGTAGATGTTTATTTAAGCCAGCTTATATGGAATTTCGGCAAAACAAGCGCACTTATCAGGATGGAAAAATTCTATCAGCTTGCCGCAGAATATCAGTTTATGGATAGCATCTGCAATACAATTTTTGATGTTAAAACAAAATATTACAACGTACTGCGTGCTCAGGCAATACGGGATATTCAATACAACAATCTTTTAATATGCGAAAAAAATTACTGGCGCGCAAAAAAATTCTATGAAACGGGCAAAAAGCCAAAGATAGATTTTGTTAATGCTGAGTTTTTTTTAACTGAAGCAAAAATGAAATTAACCGATGCCCAAAATGATTATGATTTAGCACTGGCTGATCTGGGTAATTCTTTATATATAGCTTACGCACCTGATTTTAAGATAAAAAAGATTAAAACTTTCAACTTTTATGATATATATACCCCTAAAGTTCTCTATGACAAATCCGGTTATACAAAAGAAAATAAAATTCCTGAAACTCTTCAGGATAAAAATATCAAAAATATTGCATACAGAACAAAAATTGAAAAAAATACAATTTCAGAAATTGTAACCTCTGAATTGCTTGAACTTCCGTTTTCAATGAATCAGTCATTTAATCTTGCATACAAAAACAGTCCGGATTTGTGGGTGCTGGATGCTACACTGGATGCAATGAAACAATCAGTTCTGTATATAAAAAGAGAATATTATCCGGATATTACAGGTAGTGTCGGCTACGGTTATAACAATACAAGAACACTTTCAAACAATAACCTGAACATGGCTGTGAATATGACAACCGCGATTAACTTTAAACAGCTTAAACATGAGATTGATAAAGCTAATGCACAGGTAAACCTTGCAAGTAACGACATTGATTTATTCAAACAGGATTTATATTTCCAGGTAAAAAAATGCTATTACAATGTTAACAAAGGCGAACAGCAGGTTGTAAACGTTCAGGAAAAAGTTGAAGAAGCCCTTGAAAACTATGAGCTTGCTGACGAAAGATATGACAAAATGCAAAACAATTACGTTGCCTTACAGCAGGCCCGGAACAACTATAATGATGCAAAAATTTTATATGTGAATACCCTGTATGATTATAATATTGCACTTGCAAACCTTGAAATTGCAATGCACTACCACCTGGATGATCTGCACCACAAAGCCCAGCATGCTTTAAAATATCACTATCAGGAAATCTTTAACAAGCTTGAATCTGTTCTGCATTGTGAATATATTGATAAAGAGGAACAACCTGACCGCAAAAAGAAATAAGATTAAGAAATCTTTTTTACAATTTTGCAAGGATTACCCGCTGCCAGAACATTTGGAGGGATGTCTTTATTCACAAGACTTCCTGCGGCAATAACACTGTTATCGCCGATTGAAACCCCGGCAAGTACAGTAACATTTCCGCAAATCCAGACATTATCCCCTACTTTTATAGGCATTGAGCAATCAAGACCTTTATTACGCGTTGCCGCATCAAGAGGATGCTTTGGAGTATAAAAAGAACAGTTTGGTCCTATTAATACGTTGTCACCAAAAATAACCTCTCCGGCATCAAGTATAAGAAGATTATGATTTGAATAAAAGTTAGCACCTATTTTAATATTAGACCCGTAATCACACATAAACGGCTGTTCTATCAAAAATAATCCGCCTGTTTTACCGATAATTTTCTTTATTAATTGCTGCCTTGCGGACAGCATATCCGGTGAAAGCTGATTGTATTTATGGCAGAGTGTTTTACACTTAACCCGTTCAAAAAACATCGGCATTTCACTTGAGGAATTTATGAATAAATCTTTATCTTTATAATTTTCATTCCACATACCTGCAGGATATACCGGAAATAAAAATACATCTTCGACTATGTAGGTAAAAATATATAATAATTTTTTATTATAGTATTACTATTACAAAGATTGAATTTTCTTAGGCTCTTTTGGCACTTTTTCTTTCGGATGTCTAAGCTTCAGAAGTGCATCATAATCAGGTGTAAGGACTATATCAAAGTGAAATCTTCCTGCATGCTGAACAGCTTCATGAGAATTTCTAATCATAGGGAAGCCCCAATACAACCTAGCAGTTAAATCCTTCGGCAGCGTAACCCTTAACCCTAAACCTATACTTAAAAGTACATCATTAGCATCATATCCCGGAGCACCCGGACCGTCGCCTTTAAACGGGAATACCATCGCATGGTCAACAAACGCAACACCTTTGACATATCTGCCCAGGAAAGGAATTTCTTTTTTCTTGTCTTTTGATTTTACAGAAGCCGGCGCAATCGGGAACAAAAGTTCACCGCTTAATAAGTATCCGCTTCTTCCGATAAGAAGACCTTCTGAATAACCTCTTACTGAAGACAAACCGCCTGCCTGGAACTGATCGATATAAGGAACAACGTCTTTCGGAATAGCCTGATAAGCACCTCTGAATTGTCCAACAACACCATGCCCGAAATCATGTAATCTTATAAGCCCGCCTTCGAGTTTTACGTAATTTGAATTATCTCTGAAAATAGGCATTGCATATGATACGTACTGATTAGCATACCATATACCGCGCTTTGTATCGTAACGGAGGTTTAACCCTGTTCTGGCACTGGTAATTTTATCTGTATATAAGTCAAATCCGTCAAAAGAGGTTGTTGCCTGTTTGTAATCAACAGAGCTGAAGCTTGATAATTCCATATACGGTTTTCTAATCAACGGCTGGTTAAAGTATAATGAATAAACATAAGAGCGGCTTCGGATGTTAAACATTTTGTAATCACCCTGGGCAATATGAGCGTAGCTGGAGGAGAATGAAAACCCGACTCTTCCGTCTTTTTTGTTAACAGGAATATTATAATCTGCAAACGGAGTATTTGAGTGGCTGCTCACGTAAGCTCCCAAAGTAAGTTTGTCGCGGTATCCGAACAAACTATCATGAGTTAACGCAACACCGCCGCGCAGTTGTCCGATTGTAGAACGACCTGCGTTATCAAAGATAAAACTTGTATGGAACGGGAGTTTTTCTCTTGCAGCAAGTTCAATATCGGTTGTCCCCATTCGTTTTTCCCCGGGTTTTAAGTTTGCACTTAATTCTACACCGGGAGTATATTTATTAAAATTTAAGACATCCTGTTCAAGTTCAACTATATCAAAAAGCTTGTAAGGTTTGGCTGATATTCGTTTTTTAATATAAGAATCTTTAGTCCAGCGGTTATTTACTACAGAAACCTCGCCGACTTTACCTTCGTACAAATCAATATACAAAGACCCGTCAACTATATCCTGCTCAGGAACAAAAGCCCTTGCTGTTACAAAACCTTTCTCAAGGTAAAGTGTATTAATACGGTTAATAATTTCCTTAACTTTATCAAATGTAAGGTTTTCACCCTGATAATCACTAATAATATCTTCTATCTCTTTTGCGGTTAATACTTCGCTGGGGGCAACTCTTATTTTATCAATATAAACACCTTTTGTTGCATACTCTTCAGCCCTTGCTTTTATAACATCCTTTTTCTTTTCTTTTTTAAGTTTAATTTTTTCAGGATTATCTTTTTGTTCTTTCTGGCGTTTCTTTAAATCTTTCCAGTCCTTCTCCTGCTCCTGGCGTCTTTGCAAATCCTTTATTCTGTCCATATCATGAACATTAAGATTCTGCGCACTGCCGGCTGCATCCATCACTCCTGCCGGAATTTCTCCGATAGCAAACGCTGCATTATGAATGCAGGAACAGCATATAGTTAATAATAAAATCTTTTTCAAATCCATGACTTAATAATTCACCTTTTTTTCAGGGTACATCAAGATATAAAAATTATACACACATTGTAACATTATATTAAAAGTTTGAAACATAACTTTAGTATATGTAGAAAATTTTTCATATTTTGTATCATCATGAAAAAAAACTATCCAAATTTAAAAACTTGATTATTAAGGGAAAAAAGGAATAAATATGAAGAAGGTTAAATCGTTGAAAAGATTTGCTTTAAAAGCATTCTCGTTATTTTTGTGTTTGAGCTTTATCTTACAGCAGTCACTGCTTGTACCTGTGCTTGCAAGTGAGATAACTGTTGCTCCGGGCAGTGATATTGGAGCAAATATAACTCAAAATGACAATATATATAATATTACTCCGGGGCAAATTCATGGTAATACAGGTTTTGCACATTTTGGAGATTTTAACCTTTCAGAAGGCGATATTGCAAACTTAATATTTAAAATGGGATATGACAAGTTCGTTAACCTTGTAAATAACGGGGTAAACATAAACGGTATCCTTAATACAATGAAAGACAACAACTTCTTCAACGGGCATGCCATATTTGTTTCTCCCGGCGGAATTGTGATAGGTGCTTCCGGGGTTTTAAATGTCGGGGCTCTATCTTTAATCACACCTTCACAAAATTCCTATGACAAATTTGTGGGTAATGTACAGAATTTTAATAACAGCCAGGATATAGTAAATGAGAATTTAGTAGCACTAAAAAACGATACTAATACAGATAAGGCTATAACTATCAACGGTAAAATTATCTCACGCGGAGATGTTGAAATATACGGGAAAAATATTACTGTTGCAAAAGATAATAGTAAAAACAATACAGCCGGAATTGTCGCCGGAGTTCAAGGGCAGGATAATCTTGTCTTAAGCGGTTCAAAAGAACAGTCAGAAGCAGTTCTGAAACAGGCAGAAGATTTGTTTAATAAACTTGTTTCAAATGATATAAATTCAGGCAGCGGTTATGCCCTTAAAGATGGTAAGGTTACAATTGTTGCAAATGCTTCCAATACAAATGAAGCCGGGTTAGCTGATTCCAAAGTTGGAAAAACTGACCCTGTAAATGCAAGCATTAAGGTTGAAAACGCCAAAATCGCCGGTACTGAAATTGAAATGCTGGCGCAGGCTTCTGATAAACTTGATGCCTCCATAGGAAAAGTTGAAGGTGCAACTCTTGATGCTGTTCAAAATATTGACGATTATTTTGATATGTCTGAAGACGGGGCATATGATGATTTCACAGGAGCCAGAGCTCATGCAACTATAGATATAATTAATTCTGAATTAAATTCAACAGGAGATATTACGCTTGGAACAAATGCTATAGCTGATACTGAAATTAATTCAAATTATATTTCAGGCGGTAAAGCGCTTATCTATGCTCTCGGAAATGAAACCCAGTCCAAAATAAATATAACAGGTTCAAATATTAATGCAGGCGGGAATGTAACTACGGCGGCAATATCTCAGAATATTTCCAATATCAAAATCTCCAATAAAATTTTATCAAAATTAAAAGGGGAAGGGGCTAATGCCTATGAATTAATGGCATTAAACCATACTTCAAAATCTGATACACAGGTAATTATTGATAAAAATTCTACTATTAATGCAAATAATTTAGATGCCGGTGCCGTTAATAATACTCAAAATAATATAAAAATAGAAAATTCAATAAAATATCAGGATGAAGGTCAAAAAGCAGGCTCAACAGCAGGTATTTCAATATTAATCAAAAATGACAGAGTTAATACCCAAGCATCAATTAACGGTAAAGTTAATGCAAAAGGCGATGTCAATGTAAGTGCACAAAACCTTCATGTTTCAGATACAAAACTTTCAACATCAGGAAGTAAATATGATGCCTCAAAAGACAAAGATGCACAGCAAAGTGAAGGCACAACTGATGCGCAGTCAAACGGAATTATATCAAAAATTCAGGGAATAATGAATTCCCTGACTAACAGCAGTGATAATAAAAATAACCCGACCTCCGGTTCAGGTTCGTCTACTCCGGCTGTAGAAATGTCGGGTGTTGTTAATCTTAACAACAGTATAATCAACACAAAGGCAGAAATAGGAAATGACGCCAATGTTAAAGCAGGTGGCGGGGTCACAATAAACGCTAACACTGTGGATTATACAAAAAATAATGCGACTTCAGAGGCAACCGATGGCGCAAAATTTGCTCCGGGCGTTGCTGTGGTTGTAAATTCGGAAACCAATAATACAAACGCACTTATCGGTCAAAATGCGAAAGTTACAGCAAATAAAGATGTTAAACTAAATGCAACAACTGAACTCCCGCTGGATTTAGCAAGTATTAAACTTAATATCAAAATCGGTGACAAAGAAATAATTAATGACGGTTTTGCACTTACTCCGGGATCTGACGGCAGCTGGGATTTTAGCAGATTTGACGGTTCTGAAGGCGACGAAAACAGCTATTCAGGGATAGATTTATCTGATGCTGAATTTGAACTTTCCGGTACTGATGATAAATCTGTTGATTATGATTTATTATTTAATAATCACGCATCCTCTTCTGCTGCCGGCGAAAGTGTTGGTGCGTCCGGCGCAGTTGTCTACAATACAATTACAAATAATACAACTGCAAAAATTGCAGACGGAGCAGCCGTTACTTCAAACAACGGCAGCGTAATTCTTAATGCCGTAAATTCAGTAGTAAGCTATAACGGAGCAGGGGATTTGACAAAATTATTCGGGGGAAGCGCATCAGGCGGGAAAGTCGGACTTGGCGGTTCTGTTCTCGTAAACGAATTTAGCAACAATGCCTCTGCAATTATAGGTAATAATGCAACTGTTAATGCTGTTAACGGAGAGGTCGGATTGTATTCTGCAAACGAAGCTTCTTATCTTTCTGCCATTGCAACAGGAACAAAATCAGACAAATTTGCACTTGCAGGCTCTGTACTTGTTCAGGATATTAGCGGAAATACTGTTTCCCAGATAGGCAGCTCCAGCGTTAATGCTAAAACAGTTAATGTTAAGGCGGGCGAAGGAAAGATTTCAACAGTTAACGACAAATCAGGCTTGAATGATAAAAATTCAATTTCAATGAATGACGAACGTAATGTCTCAGATAAAACGTCAGTTATAAATATAGGAGGTTCATTTTCAAAACAAAGTGAAACCACCGAGGAAGGCTCAGGTTCCCAAAGTTCATCAGGAGCAGCTGTAGGTGCAACTGTTATCGTAAATAATATCAACAAAAATGTAAATGCTAAAGTTCTTGACGGCGCGGTTATAAATGCATCAGAAAAAGCTTCAATCACTGCCGGCACAAAAGCTGAAACAATGAATATAGGTTTTGCAGGAGCTTTTGCCGGAGGGGTAACTGTAGATAAATCTAAACAGACAGGAGAAAATCAGTCTACAAACAGCTTTGGAGGCTGGCAGGATAAAATTTCTTCTATAATTAATAAAATCAAAGGAAAAACTTCTGATACAGATACGACAGTTGCAGATGCCTCAGGAAGTTCCGTAACAGGACAATTGAAAGATGAAAATGTCCAGGGTTCTTTAAATAGTACAAACGACCAGAACCAGACTGATAATAAAGAAGGTGTTACAAACACAACCTCCCAAGGTCAGAACCTTGCTGATTCAGAAAGCCTTTCTAATACTGCAAACGGCTCAACTGCATCAAATAATTTCTCAGCAGCGGCAGCAGGTGTTGTAACGGTTGAATCAAATGATTCTACAGTAGAAGCTTCTACCGGTAAGGCGACAATTAATGTCGGGAAAAATCTTGAGGTTAAAGCTTCTCAAAATAATCAGGCCCTCAATATTGCAACCGGAGTAACAAAAGCTGGTAATGTCGGCGCAGGCGCAGCTATTAATGTGTCTTCACGCGGCGGTTCTACTCATGCACTTATGAACGGCACAAACGTTAACTTCACTTCTGACGGTGAAAAAAATCTGGTAGTTTCAGCAGATGAAGATAATAACAATATTGATGTTGCACTCGGAGTAGGTGCAGCTTCCAACGACCAGAGCGGGACAAAAGCTGCTATTGGAGGCTCTTTCAACACTACAGTTGTCGATAATGATGTTAAAGCTTCTGTTTCAAATACAACAATAAAAAATGCAGACGGCAAAACAGGCAATGCAGCTGTTAATATTTCAGCAAACAATTATTCAAAAGGCTATAAAGGTGCAGGCGGAGTATCTTACACAAAAGGTTCTAATACCAATATAGGCGCAGGTATGGCAGGGAACATCAATATCCTTGATAAGAATACAAGTGCTGAAATTTCTGGAAGCACTATATCAAATGCTTCCGATGTTAATGTTAAAACAAATAACAGAGGCGGAAAAACAGATGATATAATTTCCTTTGGTGCCGGCGGGTCTGTTATCTCCGGCGGGTCATCATCTTATACATTTGATGGTGCTATAGGTGTTGATGTTATTGGAAACACAATAACTGCATCAATTAAAAATTCAACAATTGATGCTTCAGGAGCTGTTAATGCCGGTGCATATTCAGAAATAAGAAATTCCAACATTGCAGGAGCAGCGCAATTCTCTACATCTTCAAAAGGTTTAGGTGTAGGACTTGGCACAGTTGTCAATGTTATTAATAACAGCGTAAAAGCTGAAATTGCTGATAGTACAATAGTAAATTCAGCATCAGTTTCAGTCACTGCAGATCAGATAGAAGTTTTAAAATTCTTAGCTGTAAATATGGGGCTAACAACAAGCGGAGCAAGCTCTGCTATGGCTAATGCTATTGTAAATGTTATGAACAGTGATATTTATTCATATATTACAGGCGGTTCAATTAATTCAGGCGGAACTGTAACAAATATTGCAAACTACAAAAATGATGTTCAGGGAATAACAGCGGTTGCCGGACTTGCTCTTGGAAATGGCAACACTTTGGGCGGAAACATAATTAGTAATATTTACACAAATGATACACAATCAAAAATTAATTCTACGGTAACAGCCGGCGGAAAAGTTAGTGCAAAAGCACAATCTTATGAAAATATTAATTTAATACCTGTTGCTGCAGCTATTTCAACAGGAAAATTTGCATCAGCAGCCAACATTGGAGCAAATGTAATCGTTAACAATACACTGGCAGAAGTCAGCGGAAATATTACATCAAACGGGCTTGATGTAATCGCATACGACAATACTGATATGGTAACAAGAGGCGGAACTCTTGCCGGAAGCGGTAAAGCTGCGGTTGGCGGATCTATAAATGTAGATGTCCTAAATAAAACAGTAAGTGCTAAAATATCTGATAATACTATTGTAAATTCCGAAAACGGAAAGGTTACCGTCAGTGCAACTGCACAGAACGCATCCGGCGGGAAAAAAGATGAAAATGGTAAATATATTGAAACTGATATAGCTGATATTGCAAAAATATTAGAAGGCAGTGATTACAGTTCACTGGAAGACTGGCAGATGAGCTACGACCTTGCAGGCGGAGGTTCTGCCGGCGTGAGCGGATCTATAATTACAAAAGTTGTAAATAATAATATTACAGCCTCTGTTGGCAATAATGCTGAAATAACAGCAAATGCAGTTGATGTAACAGCGGAAGATTATGTTCTTATTAATGCTATAGTAGGTAATCTGACAGCAGGCGGCAAAGCTGCGGTTGGTGGTTCTGCTTTTGTAAATGTAGTTACAGGCACAACAACAGCTACAATAGGTGACAATGCCGTCATTAAATCATCAGGAGATGTAAATGTAAAAGCTGAAAATAAAGAAGTTCTTAGAACTATTATGGTAATAGGAAGCGGAGCTGGTAATGTTGCAGTAAATGGTTCTGCTAATGTTAATACTGTTGTTAACACAACTTCCGCATCTATTGGTGACAATGTAAAAATCAGCGGTCTGGATGAAAATTCAAAAGCTGGAAAAGTAACAGTTAAAGCATCAGAAACAGTAGATGTACAATCAGATAATCTCGCAGCTACAGGAGCAGGTACAGCTTCTGTAGGCGGAGTTGCATTTGTAAACACATTTAAGAATAAAGTTAGTGCAACAGTCGGAAAAGAAAATTCAGCAAATAAAACAAATATAAAAGCAAGCAGTCTTGAGGTTAATGCGCGTTCAGAAGAATCTGTAGGAGCAATTACCGCACTGGTTTCAGGAGCAGGAACAGCAGGAGTTTCCGGTCTTGGAATTGTTAATGTAATCAATTCGCAGGTAACTGCATATGTAGATAGTGCAGTACTTGATATTACAGGAGATGTGGATGTTAAGGCCTCACAGGATTACAATAAAACAAAATACGGGGACAAAGCAGGACTTTATGAAACATTATTAGGTCTGGATCCGGGTAATTCGGACACAATTGATATTTCAGAATATACACCTATAATATCAGCAATAAATGTCACAGGAAGCGGCACTGCAGCAGTAAGCGGTTCTGCAGTTGTAAATACAATAATTAATAATGTAAATTCAGGTATTAGGAATTCTGAAATAGAAAATTCAAGCAATGTTAATATTTTAGCGGCATCAGACACTGTAACTTATGATGCCGTAGGAAATGCGGCGGTATCAGGAACAGCTTCCGTATCAGGAACAACAGTCGTTAACGTTGTAAGAGGTAATACTAATGCAGTTCTTGATGGAACTACAGTAAAAAAAGGTTCTGTTTCAGTAAAAGCAAACGATACAAACACATTAAACAGCATTCTTGGCGGAATTACAGCTTCAGGAGTTGCAGCTGTTTCAGGTTATGTAAATGAAAATAATGTCGTAAATACAACCAGTGCCAAAATCACAAATTCAACTATAGGCAGTGAAGAACAAAGAGCCGGAACGGTTGAAGTTAATGCTTCCGGCATAAATAATATTGCTGCAATGAGTGCATCTGTAGGCGTGGCTGGTTCCGGAGCTAATGTTCAAGGGCTTGCGGTACTAAACCAAAATTCAGCAGCGACTGATGCTAAAATTGAAAATTCTAATATTACAGCATCTTCTCTGGATATTGAAGCAAAAAATACATTTAATGTTTTTGATTTAATTGCCGCTGCCGGAGTTGCAGGAGAAGGTGCACAGATTGGCGGAAATGCAATATCTAATGTTGTAAATAATGATTTAACAGCAGCTATTACAGGTTCTAAAGATAATATTATTGATATATCCGGTAGGGCTAATGTCAATGCAGAATCAAGCATAACTATGGGAAATGCTCTGGCTTCTGCCGGTATATCAGGAATTGGTGCAGCTATAGGTTTAGCCGTTATCGCAAATGTCATGGATAATGATATACTTTCATACATTGACGGGGTAACAATAAACGGCGGCAGCTGGAAAGTAAGTGCAAAACAAACTGATACAATGAAAGGCGGACTTGTTGGTGCAAACTTTGGAGGACTTGCGGTTGGAGTAAATGCCAACGGAGTTACAAATATTATTCAGGACAGAACAAAAGCTTATATTTCTAATGCTGTTCTTAATGATGTGAATTCTCTTGATGTTAGTGCAAAATCAGATATGACACTTGACTTTAATGCACTATCAGTTGCTATTTCAGGACTTGCAGGGGTAAATGTGTCTGCTCTTGTAAATACAGTAAAAAATGAGCTTTACGCCGGTATTACAGATTCAACTGTATCAAGTAACGGAACAGTTAAAGTTACAACAGATCAGGATACAACTGTTAAGGCAGTATATGAAAATGTTTCAGGCGGAGCTTTCGCAGCCGGCACCGGCTCGATTGTAAATGTGTTAACAAACACAAATACCGCAGAAATTAAAAACACAGAAATTTCAAAAAGTTCCTCAATTGCAGTTGATGCCCGGAACAAAACAAATGTAACTTCTGATAATTATACCGCAGCTGCCGGAGGATTTGCCGGAGGACTTTCAGTTAACGTAAACGTAATAGAAAATGAAGTAAAAGCACAAATAAATAACAGCGGTAAAAATATTACAACAAACGGAGAATTAAAAGTTAATGCGTCTGAAGATTTTGATTTAACCGCAAAAGCTGGTGTTGCAGCAGGCGGCGGAGTTTCTGCGGCTGGTTCATCAAATGTTAATATTATAAATAACGCAGTATTAGCAGAAATAAATTCTGATAGTGCTGTAAATGTAGGTTCATTAGATGTAGATGCCAGCTCAGATTTAAATATTAATGTATTAACTGCGTCTGCTGCTGCCGGAATGGCAGGAATGGCAGGTTCGGTATCAGTCACATCAATCGGTTCAAAATTTGAGGATAGCGACACAAATGACTATCTTGTTATAGATGGTAAAAATTCAATAACAGAAACCCAGAACACAGCAAATTCAACAGTTCAGGGTAATGATTCCGTTCTAAATAATCTGGAAATAGTCGGTAAAGACGGTGAGAAAGTAAATACAAATTACAGTTCAGGTTCGGTTGAACTTGCAGGTACTTCATCAAAAGGCGGGACATCAGCTTCTGTAAATGCCAATATAACATCAAACGGTTCAGTTGATGTAAACGCATCAAATTCACTGGAATTTAATAAAACAAATGCTGGAGCAGCAATAGGAGCCGGCGCACTTTCAGCTAATGTACTTGTAACAGATATGAACTACAATACAAGTGCTATTCTCGGCGGAACGGTAAATGCCGGTTCTAATAACGTATCAGTAAATGCTCAAAACACAATCAACGCTTCTACTAATGCAGATCAGGCATCTTTAGGCGGAGTAACTCTCGGCGGAAACGTTGCATACTTTAAAAACAATGCAAAAACTACAGCGAAAATTGACGGAGCTTCCGTTAAAGCCGGGAATGTTAATGTAATTGCAGCCTCAAAAGATGATATTTCAACAAAAGCATTCGGTGCAGGAATCTCAGGTGCCAGCATTAATGCAGTAGTATCAAGCAGTAAAACATCTAATAAAACAGAAGCCTTAGTTTCAGGCAATGTAGATATTGATGCTGATAATATGAATGTAAAAGCAGAAAATTCAAGTAATTTGACATCTGAAATGCAGGCTTATCAGGCAAGCGGAATTTCAGTCGGTGTTCTTATAAATTCAGCAGTATCAAATGCTATAACAAATGCAATAATTAATGCCTCAGGCGACATAGCATTAAATAATAATTTAAATGTAATAGCAGCAACAAATGGTATTAACACAACATCAACAATGTATCTTGGCTCATTAACAGCTATAGGTATAGGTGTTAATGAACAAAAATCAGAAACTTCTGCCAGCTTTGAAGCGTCTATAACAGGTTCAGATTTAACAATTTCCAAAGCCGGTGATATACAGGTTCTTTCCGGAGTTAACGCGGATAACAACACTTTAGCCGGAGCAATAACAGCAACCGTTTTATCGAAAGCTGCCCAGGCCGGATTTGTTACCGTATCTGATACAACACAAACTGCTACAGTAAACGCAAATTCAACAGTAAATGTTAATGCTAAAAATATTAAAGCAAATAACTTAAAACTTGCTTCTAATTTGAATAAAACAGCAACTACCGGTTCTACAAGCAGTACAATCGGTGCGGTTAGTGTAAATTCACTTGACTTGAATTCAACCGTAGGCGGGAATTCATCAATCAATCTCGCCGGCAGCAGTGAAATTGCAAATGCAATTGATATTGATATGAATGACACATCTACAGCCCATAATGAAATTGTAGATGCAGCATTGACAATAGCAGAAGCATCTAAAAATGAATCTAATGCAAAAGTTAATTCAAATACAGAAGTAAATATCAGCGGAAAGGTTTCTGCAGGCAGTGTTGATGTGGATTCAACAGCAGCCCGCAATGCTTATTCTACTATGAATACAAAAAGCGGAGGGTTAGTTTCTTTAGGAACATATAACCTGTCGACAGAAACCAGCGGGACTTCTTTAGTAAACATAACAACGACTAAAGATAAAAATATTAATGTAAAGAATAACTTTGACGTTAACTCAACTACTACAAACAAAACAGAAACTTACTTAAGCGGCAGTGAGGTGGCACTTGTAGCTGTAGCTCAAGGTGAAGCAAAAAACAGCATTAGTACAACAAACAAAATCGTAGTAAATGGTGACAGCCCGGCTAATGAAGGAATTACCTCTGATAACGGCAATGTAAGTTTTAAAGCCGAAAACAGCAACGAAATTGCCATGACAAAAAATTCTAATACTACAGGATTTATAGCAATTAAAGGCGGAAAACTTATAAATGATATAAACTCCGGTGTAAATGTAGAAATTAATAATTCAAAAATTTCTGCAAATAATATTGCAGTAGAATCTAACGTTGATTTCAGTTCTATAGGAGACATCAAATATGATGATAGTATGGAAGGCTTTATTACTTCAAGCGGAGCAACCATTGATAATGAGATAACCCAAAAGAACAATATAAGTATAAAAAATTCTACACTGAGAGCCGCAAACAGGCTAAATATTGCACAAAAAACCAACAGTGATTTCCATCAGGAAGTTACAACCGAATATAGCGCATTTAGTGTGTATAATAAAGCTTATTCTTATCTGACAGTTAATAATATAAACAGTTTAGATATTGATGCTGCTTCAACAGTTTCAGGCGATTATGTAAATATATCTCAGGATTCTTCTAATAATCTGAGCTCTAAGACACATACAGAAGCACATCATTTTGCAGGAAGCCCGGCGTCAAAATCAGAACTTAGATTAACAATTGATAATACTATCAATAACAACGGCCGGATAGAAGGCGGAAATAATGTACAAATTGATTTTATGAAAAATTCTAAAAACACACTCGTTCAATATGCAAACCTTTATGCAGAAGCAGCAGTTGCAACAGGGGATTGCAGCGGACTTATCAATTATGTTACAAATAACAAATTAAATATAGGTAATGACGCTTTTATTTCTTCCGGAAAAGATGTTATAGTTAATTATTCCAACGGGAACAACAATTTGCAGTCTGATATTATTTCAAAGAAAGTCAGCCGCTTATTATTTGGTATACCTATTACAAAAACCAGCCACAGTTCAAACATAAATCAGTCAATCAATAATTCTTTGGTGTTAAACGGAGAAGTAACTGCCGGCGAAAATTATAACAAATATATGCTTATTGATGAAAACGGAAAGATTGATGAGGCAAAACTTGAGGGATTTATACAAGATAAAGACTATCATATCGTTGAAGGCGGAACCATCGATGGCACAGAATTAACCGAAGATGCAAAATCTGAAATTCAAAATCAGATTGATTATATTAAAAACCAGAAAGAAGAATTGGAAAAAACTGAAGCGTCAAATGAAGAGCAGCTTGCATTATATGAACAGCAGCTTGAACAGCTTCAGGGTATCTTAGATGATATAAACGCTTCTGATACAATTTCTTCTACAGAAGTCGCACAGCAATCTAAAAATAATATACAAAATGCGGTTGTTGGCGAGGGTGACAGCAAGATTTCACAAGAAAAATTTGATGAAATATACGGCAAATTATCTGACGGAAACCTTTCTGAGGAAGAAATACAAAATTATTTACAAAATGAATCCGGTTTATCAGCAGAACAGCTTGCAACATTAAACAATGCAATTAATGCTGAAAATGCCAAAATAACTACAACTACTATCGGTAATGTTGAAACATCTGTTTATGACGGCAAACTGGTATTTGACTCAGAAGAACAAAACTTTGTTAATCAGATTCAGTCAACAATTGACAGCATAGACAGCTCATATCAGGATCTTAAAACTATAAATGAGAGCATTTCTAAAAATGTTTCTGATTTAGGAGATACAATATCTTCATTACAGGATCAATATGATTATCTTTCACAAAATCCGCTGCCAAGCGTAACAACCGACAAATCTGCAATACAATTTGAAGAAATTGCAGCACTCCCGTCAAAAATTGAACTAAACGGTATTCTTAGAGAAGATATTAAAGGAAATGGACAATTCAAGATTTTCGGCTCAAGTGTATTTATTGAAAATTATTCTGATTATGATTTAATCTTCAATAATATTACACTTAATTACGGCAATACCGGTCTTATTATAAATGGCGCAAATTATGATTACCTTGCCTCTACAGGAGAAAAGGTTAATGATAATGTAAGCCTTGTAAAAGAATACGGTAACAGCAAAGTAAAAGATTCAATTACAATTAATAATTACTATGACCCGACAAATCCGCTGCTTTCAAATGCAATTAATTCAAACATTATATTCAACGGAATAATCACTAACGGCACCGGGGCATTAAATGTCTTAAATGAAAGCGGCGACATCACATTTAAAAACCTAATAAATACCCAGTCAAAAGATATTGTTGCATCTCAGGGTAATATAACTTATGATGCAGAAGCAACAGAATTAAACCTGAAAAATGGTGACAGGATGCTTGCCGGTAAAGATATAACAGTTAATGCGAAAAAAATTGTTAATAACGGTAAAGTTCAGGCGGGATACGGCGATAGAAATATTACAATAACAGATGAAATGCTAACACATTTCGTCAAAGATTCTGCCGGAAATGACACCGAGGTAATCGACCTTCAGGGTGCAGACGTTTCCGATTACCTGAGTGAAAACAATAATATCAAAATACTTTATACTGATATAGACGGAGACGGTAAAAAAGAAATTGTAGTATTCAATACTTCAACAGAAGGAGGAAACGTAACATTTAACGGTGAGGTTTCCGGTGAAGGCGAAGTAAAATATACAAACGGCTACAGTACCATAACTATTACAAATGAAACTGATGAAACTCTTGTTGTAAATAATGTATCTAATAACAGAATGGATGGACAATATACTATTAATGGCACAGTACAGCAGGAAAGCGCCAAGATTATTAACCAGGGCAGCAATTTTGCCAATACAACAATTGCATCTAACGGCACAGTTGATGTAAAAGGTCTTATTGAAAACTCAAAAGGCTGGAAAGAAGGCGATGAACTAGGACAGGTAAATATTACTTCACAAAACGGAGTGAATATTCTTAACAGAAGAGATGAAAAAGGCTCACAAATTGCAACAATTGATGCTGTAGGAAATACAAATATTAAAACAGAAAACAAAAAAGGTATAGTTGTGGAAGGTTTGATAAAAACCGAAGGAACAGCAAACCTTACAAATGATGCGGAAGACGGTATTACTATAGCAGATACCGGTGTTGTATCACACAAAAACGGAGAACTTAACATAACTAACAATAAAGGAGATTTAACAATCTCTGAAAAAGGACAGGTTATTGCCGAAGAAACCGGTAATATAAATGTGAAAAACACTGAAAATGCCGGCAAGTTTACTATTGCAGGGTTGATAAAACATTTCGGCAAAGGAAATGTAAATGTAACAGCCCAAAGCAACTCCGGACTGGATATTGTTTCAACCGGAAAAGTTGCAGCGACTGACGGCAATATCGTTATTACAAATGAAAAAGATGCTATGAGGGTTGCCGGTACAGTTGAAAATGAAAAAGGCACAAATGAACTTACCAATAACGGAGAAGGCGGTGCTATTATTTCCGGTACTATAACTAACAACAACGGTGCAAATAACATTACAAATAACGGTCAGGGCGGTTTAACAGTAACTGAAACCGGACTGGTAAATAATAATAACGGAACAACAACTGTTACAAATAATACCGGTAAGTTAAAGGTTGAAGAAGGCGGAAGAATTGTTAATAACAATGGACAAACCTCAATTACTAATAATGGTGACGGAGGAATGGAAATTGCCGGTCTTGTTAACAATAAGAGCGGAGCAACAAAACTTAATAACACTAATGCAGCCTTAACAGTAACAGAAACCGGTAAAGTTCAAAATGACAACGGAGAACTTGAACTTACAAATACAGGTAAAGCCGGTATGAAAATCGAAGGTAAGGTTACAACAACAAATGCCAGTGATATAAAACTTACCAGCAATGGTGCTGATATAATAATTGGTCACGATAACACAAACAATAACGTAGAATCAGGCAAAGACGTAATTGTAAACCAAACAAACGGAGATGTTCTGAATTACGGCGGGAAAAACAGCAAAGACAAAACAATGATTGCTGCAAAATCCAACCTTATCATGAATGTTATTGACGGTAATATCGGCAGAACAGATAACGAAAACCCTGGTTTCAGTGTAGATGCTTCAACAAGAGATTACACAGATACACTGAACATCAATATTGGCGGAACAATAACTGCAAATGCAATTAATAGTGAAGCAAATCAGGCTGGAGTAAGATTAATCAACCTGAGAAGCAAAGATTCTGATATGAAGGTTAACCATATCAAAGCTGACGGTAATGTAATACTTACTGCAGCAGACTGGAAACAGCCTGACCAAAATCCTACACCGGATGATGAGGAATACTTCAGAGGTTATTCAATAATTAATGCGGCAACAGACGGCGGGGCTAATATTGAAGGGCAAAATATCTCAGTAATCTCAAGCAACGAAATAGGTTCCGGCGATAAAGCTCTTACTTATAACCAGAGAACAGATGTAAATCCGGATTCCTGGGTAAGCTTTGAAGCAGAAAACGACATTAAACTCGAAAACGTAAAATCTAATAATCCTACTAATGTATGGCAGTTGATTTCTAAACGAGGTTCAATTGACTTTACACTGGGATCTTCAGGAAAAATTAATGAAATAACATCAAGCAGCCACCTGCATATATTAAGTAAAGCAAAAGATTTAACAATATATAATTTGGGCAAAACCTCAAGCTTTGAGGATCCGATGGATGATTTGTTATATCCTCACGATCTAATTTCGCTGGGCGGCAACAATGGTTTGGGAGTAGTACCTCAAACAGTTGCAATAGAAGTTCTTGATATTGACGGCGGTGCTGATGCAAATTCAACATTAAGAATATATAACGCTTATGTCCGCGGGGCAAATAACGGTCAAGGTGCGTATGAACAATATCTGGATCAAACATTCCAGTCCGCAGATGTTTCTTTAATGGCTGATAACATATATGCTAACGCTTATGATGCAGCAAGTTCAGATGTTGAAACAGTTCATCATCCTGATGGATTTGACGCGAAGAAAGACACTGTCTATGAACTTGATGGTGAAACACATTATGCAACAGGCTTCAATACAGTAGGTGAAGGTGCTAAATTATCATTTGACATCTCCGGAGTATCAAAAGACTATGTTGCAGAAGTAAACGGCGGAGACAGCTCAACAAGAACATACTTAGAAACACCTAAATATGAAACAATTGAAATATTTAATAACAAATATCAGATACCTGATGGAACAGCATACAGAGCCAAAGATGTTACCTTATCTGTAAACTCAGCTCCCGGCTCTGCTGATACAGGAAACAACCGCGGTATGAATATTAACAAAATCTATGCAGATGATGCATACATTGATACCAAAGATCTTAATTTAACTGTAAGAGATGCTATTATCAACAATTACGCTGAATTTAGAAACGGAAACCGCGACGGAGAAGGTAATTACGGCGGAGATTACGATTACCGGTGGCTCACTATTGTAGATAATGATTACAGAAGGTTAATTGATTCAACATTACAGTTGTATACACAAAAAACCGGCTCCTTCGGTTTGGATATGGGTAATCTTGTTATACTGAAATCACAGGCTCCGGCAGTTCATTACAATCCTTATGAAGTAGCTAACTTGTTCAGAAATGAAAACAGCTTCTACAGATTAACATATAAGGATGACAAAATTCAGTATAATACAACAACTCCGGACTTTAAGGATATAGACAAAGCTACATATAAAGCTACAAAACGTGTATCTATGAGATTCCCGACAAAAGGTCAGGATATACAATCAGATGTTCCAATTTATGATATTTCCAAAACCGGTGCATTAATCGACAATCAGAAAAAACTGAAAGTCGGTGACAAAGAACATGTAAAACTGGTTTATGAAGATATGACAATAGATGTGGATGTGGAAGTTGTTCGTTTGACTAATGACGGGCTTGCCGGTGTTAAATTCATCAACCTCAGCAAAGCTGCTGCAAACAAAATTCTATATTTGAATTTACGCAGAGCAAATTCAATGAAAACTAACTACACAAGCCAGCTTCAATAAATAAAAAAGAACCGCTATTAAAGCGGTTCTTTTTTAAAATGCAATATCAGCAAGTTCAAATGTTATAACTTTACGCAAATCGTCAAGGCTGACTTCAACCTGATACCCTATTTTACCGGCACTGAAAATAATTGTATCAAAATTTAGGGCGGAACAGTCTATGGTTGTAGTGAAAAACTTTTTCATTCCAATAGGAGAACAACCACCATGAATATAGCCGGTTACTGGCAAAAGTTCTCTTGATTTGAGCATTTCAACCGACTTTTCACCAACTGCGTGGGCTGCTTTTTTCAAATCAAGTTCTTTTTCTACAGGAAGCATAAAAACATAATACTTTTTTGATTTTGCAACAGTAACTAAGGTTTTAAATACCTGTAAAGGGTTTTGCCTGAGAACTGCCGCAACATCAACACCGCTCACAGCGTCAGTATCTGCATAAGTGTAATGTTTATATGAAATCTTATGTTTATCAAGCATTCTCATTACATTAGTTTTATATTCCATACAAACTCCTTACATTACCTGTCGTCTAATCCATTCCATAATAACATTAACAAGATACTCCTGCTGATCAGAAGTGAGCTGCACACCCTTTGGAAACTTATGCCATTTGCTTATACAGCCGCGGCAGCAGCAGGCCGTTGCGTGCTGTGCAGTAAATACAGGATGTCCTTTCGTCGGAGTTTGCTTACCGTCATTTGGAATTTCAGCAGGAGCGATACGTTTTGCAATAAAATCCCTTGCATGCAGCTTTATTGTTTCAAATCCTTTTTTTTCAAGATAAAGCCGGTCTTTTTCTTTCAGCTTAAAACGGCTTCTAAACTCAGATTTAGCCAGATGTTCAAAAAGTTCGTCAAACATTTGCACACACTTTCTTATTCAGCCAATCAAGGCAGACAGTCATAAATTTTTCTTTGTCATCAATAAACAAATCTTCTGCATGTCTGCCGCCTTCAAACAACTGGAACTTTTTATCACAAACAGCATTATCAAATAAGGATTTAGTATGCCATGCAAAAACAGTAGGATCTTTTTCTCCGGCAGCAAAAAGAACAGGGCAGGTAATTTTGCCTGCAAGTTCTAAAGGTTTTAACTTTTTTCGCAAAAATAATTCCGGTCTGATTGAAAGCCATCGTTTTGGTTCAAACTTTTTAAATAAAGTTGGTATCCAGGCATCAGGATGCCAAATATGATTTTCAATCTTATAAAAGTCAGCAGGAGCAGAAACTGCAATAACTTTATCAACGTTCCGTTCTACAGCGGAATGGATTATGACAATACCTCCGCCAAGAGAAAACCCCAAAAGATACACTTTTTTATATTTATCTCTGGCAAACTTAACAACAGCCTTCAAATCCAGAGTTTCTTTACTCATAAAAGTATATAACCCGGAACTTTTACCATGCCCGCGAAAATCCATTACCATAACATCCATATAATTAGAAAATTCTAAAGCCATATTCATAAAGGCTTTGCTGTCTTTTGTCATAAACCAGCCCGGACATATTACCAGAACCTCATCAAAATTATTGGAAAAATGATTAACAGCAATTTTAATATTATCTTCTGTTTTGATAATAAGTTCTTTCATACACAAGTCACATCCAATCTATAATTGTTTTTTCCTCGCCAAAATCCAAACCCATAGTTTCGACGCCTACTTTTGTGATAAGGAACTTTAAACTTACGTTAAAAGCAAGAGGTTCCTGTTCATAACCGGTCTTTTTATACATATCAACCGAGATAGCTTTTCTTTCCATATCATAAACCTGATTGTAATTAAGTCCGTCATAAACGCAGAAGGGAACTTTTATATTGTTATCCTCATCATAATACGGAAGTCCGAAAGTTCTGCAAATAAGCGGTCTGTAATTATATACAGAGCACCTGTCATTTATCAGAAAAGGGCATTCATAATTAAAGACGGTACCTTTATAATTTTGTTTCTCCTCATTTATTTTCAGAACCTTGGCAACAATTTGTTTTTGCGTCTGCAAGTCAAGTGCAGCATATCCTAACTTAAGGAATGCAAATTCCAGCTCGGAACAGGGATACTCACCCTTACGACAGCACCTGGAACAGCCTTCCTTACAGAATATATACGGAGTTTGCGATGCAAAATACTGATTTAATTTTCTGGTAATAAGATGTAAATATGTACAATAATCTTCCAGCTGATTTTCTTTCATTTTTAACCCTTTTCAAAATAATAATAGCATATCATAAGCCGATTGAAAAACTTTTTTCATCCGGTAAAATAAAAAAGAAAAAGGAGTTTTAATGGAATACATACTTGTGCTTTGTACAATAGATGATTTAGCTAAGGCAAAAGAAATATCACGTATTATAGTTGAAGATAAGCTTGCAGCTTGTGTTAATATAATACCTAAAATTTCTTCAATATATTTTTGGAATGACGAAGTTACAGAAGATGAAGAGTATTTAATGCTTATAAAAACAAGAAAAGAACTGTTTGAAGAATTAAAATTTAAAATACTGAAACTTCATCCGTATGATACACCTGAAGTAATTTCTGTAAAAATTGACGAAGGTTCAAAAAATTATCTGGACTGGATTTGCGCATCAACAAGAGAGGTTTTGTAAACTTTTCAGGGTGTAAAGATTTTTGAACATTTTTTAACATTTAAGACAAATTTTGTTATGTTTATGGTTTATTGTAGTAAAATTATAAAAAAGTTACGCAATAAATAAGGAATTATAAATTGCAAAATACTATTACAGACAGCTTAAAAACTACTCACAAAGCTTCGTTTCAGCCAAAAAGAAACAGCAATCTTATCTTTCTTCAATCAATTGAAAAAAGACTTAATGAAATTTTTGCAGATGAAATGAATTCATCTGATTCTATATTTAAATTTGTATCAAGCAGTGCCATTCATAAGATGGCATTGTTTTTATCCGGCTATAAAGGAAGAGCCTGCGCTATAGGAATTGCGGGAGAAACTGCAAGCGGCAAATCAACAATTACGCTTGATATTATTAACACTATTGAAGTTTTTGCAGAAGAATATTGTATTGAAAATGCAATAACACGAATTAATACTGATGATTACTACTATGACAGATCTGATATGGTTAAAGCAGCCGGCAGTTTTGCAGAATTTGCAAAGCATTATGACCTTGATGTTCCTGAAGCTTTAGAATTAGAATTGATGAAACAACATATCAAATCACTTTTGCTGGGAGAAATTGTTTACCTTCCAAAATATGATATGTCAGGTACTGCAATTAGAAAAGATAATGTTACAAAAGCTGTTCCTTCCAAAATCATTATTTCAGAAGGATTATTTACTTTAACCGAGAAAGTTGCAGATGCGTTTGATTTCAAGATATACGTAGATGTTTCACGTGAAGCGCAGAAAGAAAGATTCTACAGGAGAGCTGCGGAAAGAAGTCTTGGCTCTTCAGTAGACGAAGTTTACACTAATGCATCAAACAAAGCTAAAACCCATATTCACCCGACAATATCAAGAGCTGATATTATTCTTTCAGGAGAAGCCGATAGGGAAGCTTATAAGAAATTTATTAAAAAAGTCCTTTCTCTTGTCAAAGAATTACATTTCAATAATATATTGCTGTATTCATAAATCAGCGTAAATCGCAAAACATTTTCTCTTCATTCCAGCTCCAGCCGTATTTAATACAGGTTTGTGCATTTATAATAATTTTGCCATATTCAGTATTAACCTCAAGATTTTCTGCACAAATACCATTATCAAGACAGGTATCGAGGTCCATATTATATTTCACATCAGGCACATAATCCATCATAAACATATATATGACAATTATAAAGATAAAAATTACGGTATTGTGTAATTTTAAATCTAAAAACATATAGAAAAAAGCTGTTAGTGCAACAAATCCTGAATACAAAATAAAAATTTGCACCAGCAGACTGCTCTTTGGCATACTAGCCGCAAGTATACCGCCTAATGCACCAAGAATGATTATAATAAGTATTAATATTTTTAATAACTTCAATATAACTTTTAAAAAGGTGTTCATAGAAATTATTATAAAATATTTTTAATCAAATTTATTAATAATATTTCCGACATTTTCAACATTTACACCGCAGCTGCCATCATTAGTGCTCTGTTCAATACCGTAAAAATCAGCCTGCAAATCTTCCATAGAGTCTTTAATAGCCTCTATAAAGGTAAGCTTTTTAGATTTAGTTTTTGTATAAATATCAACAATTTCCTTACCTATACTTGCGAGATAAGCTACAGCTTCACCGCTCAGCCCTCTGCGTGAGGCTTCACAGTTAGCCTTTGCGTGGTAGTATTTATCAAAACCTTTCCAGGCAATCATCTCAGCCTTATTGCGCTGAAAATCGTGAAAAGCTTCTTCTGCTATGTTAATTTCGTCAAGTATCTGGTAGCCAATAGATGCTGCCGGCATATTTGCACATATTACGAGAATTTCATTTACGGTATTTTTTATATCTTCTAACTCAGGCATAACCGTTTCAACATTATCAGAGATATTATCAATTCGTTCATATAATGAATGACAATTACAAGGTTCACTTGAATCATCCTTAATCATTTCTACTGTGCATTTACAGTTTGGATGAGGTTTTTGGGGAATATCTTCCTTAAGAACATATTCAGTTCCATCCAGCGCCTTACAGGCGTCACAGCAGCCTTCTGAGGAATGCCAAACATACTTTGCGTTGCTCACAGCACCCTCAAGCAGCACAGGCTCTGATGAAAGTTTGCTACTGTAATTCAAAATCTTATCTGCTGAATTTAAAATTCTTCCCGTTTCAGGATTAATATTTTGGGCTAATCCGGCTTTTTTTAATGTTTCATATCTGTATACATAATTTTCAACATCAGAAATATTCTTTATTAATTCCTGGGATATAGTGTTTTTATCACGAGAAATACTGTCATATTTATCTATAAGATATTTTTTCAATTTTGAAAGTTTTTGAACGGTCTGATTTGTCAAATTACCGTTAACAGACTTTAACTTTAAAAGTTTTGCGGCTTTTTCCGCGTCTTCAAAAATATTGATTTGTGACATCAAAACTCCTTTTTATATTTATATCTAAACTTTCACAGTTTAAACGATGACGAAAAACCCTGCAAGACCGTATTTTCACCTAAACATTCCCAACGGATATAAAATAACTAATCAATTTCCCAATAGGAATTTATATACAGAAATTTTATCATTTATTAAAAAGAGGCTTTAAAATGGAACAAAAAGAGATTTACATAAAAGTAACAAAAGACGGACCCTATTTGGTTTACGGACTAAAAAAGATTTCAGAAAAAATTATACTTACAGATAAAAACGGAGTATGCAGCGGTTATGCAGACGGAAAAATTTTTGAAAGTGCCTCCGCCCCTGCGGCACTGTGCCGATGCGGAAAGTCTAAAAATGCACCATTTTGTGACGGCACTCACGCGAAGGTTAATTTTAATGGAACAGAAACCGCAACATTTGAACCTGTATCTAATACCTCAATGACGTTTGGCGGAGCTGATTTAATATTATCAGATAACACCGAATTGTGCGCGTTTGCAAGGTTTTGCGATGCGAAAGGAACCATATGGAACTTAATACGCTCCGGGGAAAAAGAAGACAATGAACAGGCAATAAAAGAAGCAGAACTATGCCCCTCAGGAAGACTTGTTATCCTTGATAAGGAAGGAAATCCAATTGAAAAAGAATATGAAAAAACAATATCACTTCTGGAAGATTCCGGGTTAAAAATCAGCGGGCCAATATGGCTGAAAGGCGGAATACGTATAGAAAACGAAGATGGAAAAAGTTACGAAATAAGAAACCGCCAGACATTATGCAGATGCGGCAAATCAGGAAACAAGCCCTTCTGCAACGGAGAACATGCAAAATCTAAATTTAAGGCTGAATATAAAAATACAGAGAATTAAAAATTCTCTGTATTTTAAAGTTTCTACTTCTGGTTAAAGCCTATAGGTTTACGTTTAATACGACCTTCGGCAAAAGCCTTTATTGCGCTGTCAAAATCTTCATCTAAAATTCTGAAATTATCAAGCTCTGCATCAGAGAGAGCATTTTTATCAAGCTTTTCCAAAATACCTGCACGTCTGTAGCCTTTCAGGTATGCGTCACTGATAAGACGTTTTATATCTGCGCCTGAAGCTTTAAGCTCGAACATTTTTTGAGTTATAGCATCCTTTGACAAATCTTCGCTTAAAGGTTTATTTCTTGAATGAATATCAAAAATCTTTCTGGTTGCATCCAAATCAGGTAATTTAAACTGAAGATGCTTGCCAAATCTGCCGGATCTTATAATAGCAGGATCCAGAGCATCAAAATGGTTTGTTGCAGCGAGGACAAATACATCATGTTTGTTGTCATCAATATCAGTCATTAAAGTTAAAATTTGGTTTACAACTTTATCTCCGAATTGGTCAGAGCCTCCTCTGGCACGTGCAACAGCATCAAACTCATCAATAAAAATCAGATACGGCTGGTTTGCTACAGCTTCATCAAACAAATCTCTCCAGCCTTTTTCAGATTCTCCAACCCACTTTGACTCAAGTTCAAGTCCGTTTAAGTATCTGCCCTTCATTCCTGCCTCGTTTCTTAAAGCATTAGCAATGTAAGTTTTTCCTGTTCCAGGAGGACCTGTCAGTATGAAGCCATGAGTTAAATCCATATTCTCGTATGCACGCGGCATTCTTAACGGATATAAGATGCTTTCCTTCAATTCATTTACAATCTCATCCTGTCCGGCAACATCACTAAACATTACTTTATGTACAGGCTTCTTCTCCTGAAATATCTGCATAAGAGATTTTTTATTCTGTTTTTCAATCATTTCATCAGCTTCTTTTTGAAAATCAAAAGCCTTTGCATAAATATGCCTGTGCATACTCAAATTAGTCTTAGGTTGCTGCTTTATATTTAGAATACTACCGTTATATTTCAAAGAATCCCCGTTTATAACATAATAACTGTCATGAGCGTCTAAATAATATTCTTTACCGTCTGTCGTAAGAAATAACCTCCCCGGATTAGCATTAATAACCTCTGTTTCATTGAGAGCATTTTTAGTAAATCCTAATGTGCCATTGAAGTTATCATCTTCAATAAAGAAGGCTCTTTTTATTACATTCTTTAGTTTTCCCAGAGATTCCATCATAGCTTTTTGGGAATCTTTTATATTTTTGCCTGTAATAATCAGGTCACCATGTTTCATAAAAGAAAAGGCATCAGCAAGCCTGTCCTCAAGCGGGATTTGTTTTGCAAGAGAAAGTGCTGATTTTTCAAGAGCTCCCTTAAATACCGGATTATTTTTATTGAGAAGTAAACTATTATACCCCGTATCCCTTAGAACCATCGTGTTATACATTAAGGGGGGGGGGGCAGATTTTTTAACATAACTTTTCTGAATATTAGCATTCTGCTGCTGACTGTTTTGGTGATACGGGTTAAACGTTTGTAACGGTAAAATTTTCATTCGGCCTCCTTTCCCTTGCCGGTAAGCAAAAAAGCCTGCATCTCTTTTTGTAATGATTTGCAGGCTTTAAAAATTAATAGTATGAACAACACTTATTATAAATTACACCTTGCAAACCGGAAACTAAACATCACTCGCAACACAAGCATCACAAACAGGTTAACCCTATTTAATGAAATGATAAAATGCTTCTTTTGAGTTTCTAATCTTTGCAAAATATAACCCTTTACAGACTAATTAATTTTAATTGTGTATAGACTACACTATTTTTTAAAATCCGTCAATCCCCTCACAATCTTTAGAAAAACTACCTTATTAGAGAATTTGCTACATTTATAGTATTTTTTACTCATAATTAGCTTGTTTATTTTTTAAATTTAGAGTTTTTAATCAATTTTGCACGAAATTTAAAGAAAAAATATATTTTTACCTAAAAACTACATAAGTAGCAATTGTTACATTTATTTACATATTGAGCAGTAAAAAGGGATAAATTATAATAAAAGAACTTTTATATAAGGAGAGTTTTCAAATGAATGAAAAAGAAAAAATGCTTGCAGGTTACCTTTATAATCCTTTTTTAGCACAGGACTTAGCAGAAGAGAGAATTAAAGTAAAAACACTCTGCCATGAATACAACCAGCTTTCACCGGCAGAAACAGATAAGAGAAAAAATCTGCTAAAAAAAATAATAGGTAAAACCGGTAAAAATTATTGGATAGAACAACCGTTTTACTGTGATTACGGCTATAATATCGAAATCGGCGAAAACTTTTATATGAACCATAATTCAGTAATTCTTGACTGTGCGAAAGTCAAATTTGGAGATAATGTGTTTATAGCTCCGTTTTGCGGATTTTATACAGCAGGACACGCTATAGACGTGGAAGACAGAATATCAGGTCTGGAATACGGTTTTCCTATAACAGTAGGCAACAATGTCTGGATTGGCGGGCACGTATGCGTTATGCCAGGAGTTACAATAGGGGATAACTCCATTATCGGTGCCGGCAGCGTTGTCACAAAAGATATTCCGTCAAATGTTATTGCCGCAGGAAATCCTTGCAAAGTAATCCGTCCAATTACACCGGAAGATAAATTCAAATACAAAAAATATTCAGAATAATTATTCACATATATGTTCAAGAGCCATCTGGAAAATAGTCTTTACATGGTTATCACTTAGTGAATAATAAACATTTTTGCCTTTCTTCTGGGCTTTAACAAGCTTGGCAACCCGTAAAACCTTAAGCTGGTGCGACACAGCAGATTTTGTCATATTTAAAAGTGAAGCTAAATCATTAACACACATTTCACTTTCCTCAAGAGCCCATAAAAGTTGTATTCTTGTACCATCGCCCATTATCTTGAAAAAATCTGATAATTCATATAACAGTGTAGTATCAGGAAGCAAAGGTTTTAATTTAGTAACAATTTCACTCATAACCTTATTATAGTTTAATAGTTGTTCAATTGTCAATATATTGTAAAGATTTTTATTATTAGACTTGACAATTGAATACTTATTCAATTATAATACTAATATACAGTTGAACAGTTATTCAATTATTTAAACAGAAAGGAGTTTTTATGGCTCACACACATCATCACAAGCATAGCGAAAGCTGTACTCACTGTGGACATGAACATCATCATACAGATAACAGAAATACTCTCATCAGGATAATTTTTGCTGTTATTATATTTATAGCAGGATTTTTAGCTCCGGAGAATTTGAGGTTTGAAGTATTTTTAACTGCTTATGCTATTTGCGGCTGGGATGTGCTGTATAGAGCAGTAAAAAATATATTTAAGGGTGAAGTATTTGATGAAAACTTCCTTATGGGACTTGCAACAATCGGGGCAATAGCAATAAAAGAATACCCCGAAGCCGTTATGGTAATGATATTATATCAAATCGGAGAGATGTTTCAGCATTATGCAGTGGATAAATCACGAAAATCAATTACCGAGCTTATGGACATCAGACCGGATTATGCAAACATAGAAAAGGACGGCAGACTTGTTAAAGTTTCTCCGGCAGATGTTCATCCAGGGAGCATTATAACAGTCAAAACAGGCGAGAAAATACCTCTTGACGGAACAGTGATTGAAGGAGAGGCTATTCTTGATACTTCAGCTTTGACAGGTGAATCAGTTCCTCGTAAAGTATATGCCGGAAGTTCTGCAATCAGCGGCTGTATTAATCTTGACGGGGTTTTAAAAATCAGAACAGAAAAAGAATTTGGAGAATCAACCGCAGCCAAAATACTTGAACTGGTTGAGAGTGCGTCTGGAAAAAAGGCAAAAACCGAAAATTTTATAACAAAATTTGCAAGATATTATACGCCTTTCGTAGTAATTGCGGCATTGATGCTTGCCATAATCCCGCCGTTGGTTATAAAAGGGGCGTTGTTTACAGACTGGCTTTCTAGAGCACTGACATTTCTGGTTATTTCCTGCCCTTGTGCACTTGTAATATCAGTTCCTTTAGGATTTTTTGCAGGAATTGGCGGAGCTTCAAAGAAAGGAATTTTAATAAAAGGGAGTTCTTTTATAGAAACAATGTCAAAGCCGGATACAATTGTTTTTGATAAAACAGGAACATTAACAAAAGGAGTCTTTAAGGTAACAGCAATACAACCGGAAGGGCTTGAAGAAAGTGAATTATTAAAAATCTGTGCTTACGCAGAAAATTATTCAACTCATCCGGTTGCACTTTCAATAAAAGAAGCTTACGGAAAGGAAATAGACCGAAGCATTATAAAAGATGTTAAAGAAACAGCCGGAAAAGGGGTTAAGGCAATTGTCGGAGAGGATGAAGTTCTTGCAGGAAACAGCAGATTTTTAAAAGATGCAGGAGTAGTTTTTGAGGCTCAGAACAACGCAGGAACAATCATTCATATAGCAATTAACAGTAAATATAAAGGCTGCATAATAATTTCCGATGAAATAAAAGAAGATGCCAAACAGGCTGTAAAACAGTTAAAAAAACTGGCAAAACAAGTTGTTATGCTTACAGGCGACAATACCACTGCCGCTGAAGATACAGGCAGACAGCTCGGGATTGACAGGATTTATTCACAGCTTTTGCCTGCCCAAAAAGTAGAAAAACTGGAAGAAATCATACAACATAAAACAAAAGACCGCAGTGTAATATTTGCCGGTGACGGCATAAACGATGCGCCGGTTTTAACCAGAGCTGATGCAGGTATAGCAATGGGTGCAATGGGTTCAGACGCAGCAATTGAAGCTGCAGACATCGTTATTATGGATGACAAACCGTCTAAAATAGCAGAGGCTGTAAAAATTTCACAAAAAACAATGTTTATAGTAAAAGAAAATATAACTTTTGCAATCGGGATAAAAGCATTATTTCTAATCCTGGGGGCATTTGGGGTTGTAACAATGTGGGGAGCAGTTTTTGCAGATGTAGGTGTTGCAGTCATTGCAATAGCAAACGCTCTGAGAGCCTTGAAAATATAGAGCTATCCTTACAAAAAACTTACTTAATTTTTTGTAACATTCATTCATATTATAGCAATTATTTTTATGTTTAAATGTTTTATAAGGATATGGGGCAAAATTATGAGGAAAGATAACATCATGAAACAAAACAGAATTAACAAAGGCAGATTGGCTGTATCGCTTTTAGCAGTATGCTTATTAGCTACACAATCCCTTCAGGCAAAAGCTACAGACATTACGGGTGTAACAGGGAACAACGGGATTTACAATATCAACCCTACAGATCAGCATAATGGTGTAGGTTTCAGACAATATGACAACTTTAACTTATCAGAAGGCGACATCGCTAACTTAATATTTAAATATGGTGCAGAAAACGTATCAAAATTTGTAAACTTAGTTGATAACCAGGTAAACATAAACGGTATTGTTAACTCAATGAGAGATGGCAAGTTCTACAACGGACAAGCAATTTTCATTTCTCCAAAAGGATTGGTAGTTGGCGCTTCAGGTGTAATCAATGTTGGTTCACTTTCAGTTTTAACACCTACACAGAATGATTATGACAAATTCAAAGAAGCACCAACCCTCGGCTATTATAAATTAGACCAAAACAATGCCGATGTAACTATTAACGGTAAAGTTATCACAAGAGAAGGCGCTGAGCTTTCAGGTAAAAATGTAATTATCGGTGCTAATGCAGGACTTATTGCAGGTATCCAAAATAATGATGTAATTAAAACAAACTCTCAGGCTGATGTATTATTCAACAACCTCGTAAATACTTCAGTATCAAGTGCAAGCTCACTTTCTGCAAAAGACGGAAAAATTGTTATCACTTCATATTCAGATAAAGGCGGAACCCAAATTAATGGTACTATCAAAAACTTTGCAGAAAACGGCAAAATTAATATCGGCAACAAAGGTGCTGATGGTTTAAAAATCGCAGGTACTGTTGAAAACAAAGGTGACACTTTACTCGTTAACAATAACGGAGCTTTAGAAATCAGCGGACAAATCAAAGGTGATAATAAAGTTACAGTTTCAAACTACGGTGAAAATCTTCACCTCACTACAACCGGTAAAATTGAAAACAAAGGCGACTTATCAATTGTAAACTCAGGCTCTAAAGGTCTTACTTTAGACGGTTCAATTAATACAGACAAAAACATTGTTATCACTAACAACAAAGGTAACGCCAATATTGCAGGTACAATCGCAAGCAAAAACGGCAAAACAAACATTACAAATAAAAGCGGTTCTTTAAACATCAGCGGTACTATCAATAACGATAATACTTTAAAAGTTTGGAACACAGGTGCTAACGGCACAAATATTACAGGCACAATCGCTAACAACGGTTCTGCTGTAATCCAAAACGATAAAGGCGAATTCAGAGTTAACGGAACAATTGCAAACGCTGAAAATGCTGACATTGATGTTATAAGCAACGGTACAGGTTTAAACCTTGATACAAACTCAAATATCAAAAACAATGGTTCTATGAGAATATGGAATAAAGGTGCCAACGGTATTAAAGTTGCAGGTAATGTTGAAAATAATTCAAAAGCAGTTATCCAAAACTATAATGGTAAAATGGAAATCAGCGGCGACATCGCTAACGTTGATACACTAAACCTCATCAACAACGGCACTTCTTTAAAAATTGCTGACGGCAGTGAATTAACAAATACAGGTTACCTCGGTATCCAAAATACAGGTGATGAAGGTTTAACCTTTGACGGTGAACTTGTTAATGCTGATGGCAACACAGTTATTACAAACACAAAAGGCAGCTTCTATGTTTCAGGTAATGTTAACAACCAAAAAGGTAAAGTTAACCTTACAAACAAAGGCGATGCTTTAAAAATCACTTCTGACGCAAGAATCAGCAACGCAGACTCTCTAAAAGTTTGGAGCACAGGTGAAGGCGGTACTGATGTTAAAGGTCAAATCGTTAACAACGGCAATGCTGTAATCCAGAACGATAAAGGCGATATGACAATTGATGCCCAGATTTACAACGGAGAAAATGAATTAAGACTTACAAATAAAGGTAACGCAATGAAAATTGCTGAAACAAATGAACTTGTTAACGGCGGTGAAAACTTCACTAAAGGCGGCAGCGTTATCATTTACAACACCGGTAAAGGCGGAATGCAGTTTGCAGGAAAAACCCACAATGACGGTGAAGTATTAATCTCTAACCAGAACGGTAAACTTGAATTTGGTACTTATACTAAAGAAGCTCCGGAATATACAAACAATGGTAAAACTACAATTACATCTAAATACGGACTTGAAACAAACGGAACAGTTAAAAACAACGGAGAATTCCAAATAGTTAATACCGGTAACGGCGACATAGCTTTAAACGGTACATTTGAAAACTCCAAGACATCATCAAGCTTAACTGTTAACAACCAGAAAGGTGCAGTTGAAGTTAACGGCATCATCGCTAACAATGGTAAAGCTGCAATTACAGCAAACAACGGCTTAACAGTTACAGAAAAAGGAACTATCGGCAACACAAACAGCCTTACAATGTTAAACAAAGGCGATAAGGGCTTAACAATAGCCGGTACTGTTGACAACAACGGCTCTGCAATAATTACAAACAAAGCCGGCGAATTAAAAATCAGCGGCACAGTAAATACAGAAAAACTTAATGATGATGTTGCTGCTAAAACAAGCATTACCAACCAGGGAACTAAATTAACTGTTACAGAAACAGGTGTTCTCAACAACAGTGAAACATTAAACCTCTGGAATAAAGGTTCTGAAGGTACCGAAATTGCAGGTACAGTTACAAACAAAGGCGATGCTTTAATCAAAAATGACAAAGGCTCACTTGATATGACAGGAAATGTTGAAAATGAAGGCAGCCTCAGAGTTCAAAACAACGGAACAAAGTTAAACGCTTCAGGCAGCATCAAAAATAACGGAACATTATCAATGTTAAACAACGGAACTGAAGGATTTGTTCTTGATGGTACAACTGAATCAACAGGTTCAACAACTATTACAAACAACAAAGGAAATCTTACAATTAAAGGAAAATACACCGGTACTGATAACAAATTAACTATCTCAAGCAAAGATGGTATTACAGTTGAAGAAACAGCAGACATTAATAATCAAGGCTCAATGTCAATGTTAAATACAGGAGCTAACGGCTTAACAATTGACGGTACAATAACTAACAACGGTAATGCAATCCTTACAAATATGACCGGCGATATGACAATCAACGGAACAGTTACAAACAACAACGGCAAACTGAATGTAACCAGCAGAGGTAATGCCCTCAATGTTAACGGTAAAATCGATGGCAACGGTATCTTAAAAATCTGGAGCACAGGTGAAGGCGGCACTAACATCGCAGGTGCTATCGAAAACGAAACCGGCAATGCAGTTATCCAGAATGACAATGGTGAAATGAACATCAGCGGTACAGTAACAAACAATGCTGACAAACTCTTCATTACAAACCACGGCACAGCACTCAATGTAACTGAAACCGGAAAAATCCAGAACAAAGGCAACGTTGCAATCTGGAATACAGCAGAACAAAATATGGACATCAAAGGTTCTGTAACATCAACTGAAGGCAAAGTAATCAAAACAAACAGCCACAAATAATAATTAGGCCCTAAATAAAAAAAGGAAGTAAATAAATAATTTACTTCCTTTTTTAATATTTAATTTATGAATTGATAATGGACTTCACCATTTTGTTTTGGCAGCGGATTTTTTGTTTGAGGTTCTGCTTGAAAAGTTTTATTCAAAGCATTGTTAAAATCAACAGAATTTAATGTATTATAATACTTACCCCCGGTTTCATCGGCAAGACAGCGGAGTTTATTAGACCCGTTTACCATAACAACATCAATAATAATATCTTTTCTGTATTTTACAAGGTTTCTGATAAATTCACATGGATTGCCGCCGCAGGTTTCCCCTCCATCGGTCACGAGCACTATCTTTTTACCCACACCGGCATTAAGAGAAGCAAAATCTTTATAAACAGTCTGCTGAAGAGCATAAGTAAGCGGGGTTGAACCGCCGATAACAGTACTGCTCAGCCCGCTGATAATCCCGTCTGTATTCATTGGTTTTGCCCGGCTTACAAGAGTAGTGGCCTTACATCCGTTAAAAAGTCCAAATGAATTCTGGTTTCCCTGCCCGAAAACCCTTAATGCAACATTTGTCTGTTCCGTAATCTTAGGAAGAATACTTACAAGCATAGATTTTGCAAGATTAATCCAAACCTCCATACTGCCTGAATAATCTACAAGAAGTTCAATAACATTTCCCTCTACTTTCAATGGCGCCTGAATAAGGTTTCCCTGCTTGTATACAGTCGGTGAATACACATTATAGCGTGAAGCGGCATAACTACACTGTAAAGCTCCAAAAACCAGTAATACAACTAAAATACTTTTAAATTTAATACTCATTTTAAATCATTATATATTTTTTCCTTTACAATTGCAAATCTGCATTTACAAATACATTTAGTACAGGTATAATTAAATTGTAATGAACCTGAGAAAATGGCTAATAGTGTTTTTATGTTTTACATTCAGCTGGAATTTTACTTTTGCGGCTGATAGCCTTCATATGTATGAAAAAAATGATACACCTCAGCAGGAAGAAGATATTATCTATGATTTCAGCGATGAAGCACAGGAAGAGTTTGACAGAAAAAATTTAATTCTGTCGCCACAGCAGGTTAAGCCTGTACAAAAAGAGTTTACATTCCCTGAAATAACACAGACCCCGCTAAACGGCGGAGTTGTATATATAGAAGCAGGAACCCAATTCTATGCAATGCTAAACTCTTCAATTAGTTCTGAAAGTATTTCAAATAACGATAATGTAAGTGCACAGCTTATTTCAGACTGGATTGTAAACGGAACAGTAATTGCGCCGGAAGGGAGTATTCTCAGCGGAAATGCAGTTGATTCTAACAAGGCATCTTTTGCAATGCGAAACGGTAAAATAGGAATAAATTTTAACAGACTGATGACACCTGACGGACGAATTATACCGCTTTCAACCAATAAGGTCTACATTGTAGGCGACAGCTCCAGACCTGCCAAAATAACAAAAAGAGTGCTTGGCGGAATCTTAAGCGGAGTTGCAATAGCAGCAGTATCAATGATATTTGGGGCAGATCCGAAAAACGCACTTATAAGAGGAGCAGCAATAGGAGGAACAGTCGGAGCAGTGTCAGCCGTTGCATCGAAAGGTGAAGAAATTATGGTACCTGAAGGCACAAGCCTTCAAATTATGCTATCAGAACCAATGACAGTCCAGCCGTATTAAAGGGAAGCAATTATGTATCTTATAATTACAACAAGCAAAGAAGAGAAAAAATTTACAAACAGAGATTTTATAACAATAGGCGGAAACGAAAAGTTTGATTTTCCTCTTGATTTGGGCTTTGAATATATGCTTACGGTCGAATATGATGCCGTCAGCGGCAAATTTACAGTTTTGAACAATTTTAATACCGGACAAATATTATTTAAGGGGAAGCCTTTGAACGGGAAACTCACATTTGACAAGCTTTGTAAACTTCTTATAAAAGACAGCAGTGAATTTATAAGCATAAAACTATCCGCAGAGAAAGAAGTTGAAAATACGGCACAAGAACAAACATCCCAGTTAAAGACAAAACTTGAAAATCAAAAAACAGACATAGAAAAAGAACGGGTTGCAATAATAAAACAGATTGCATTTGCAATTAGTGATATAACCAAACGCCTTTCATCAAATTTCAAATCATCGGTAATCATCAATACTGCACTTTTTATGTCCTCAATTATCACTGCCTTCGGGATAACAAACTATCTTATGGGGCTTACGGTAACAGAAAGCGGGAACTTTCTACATATGCCGACTAATATAAAGGTTTTAGGACTATTTTCAGTTGTTGTTTATGGAATAGCACTAACTCTCAAACAGGGAATATTTTTAATGCTTCAGAACAGAGAAACCGGTAAAGTTTCTAAATTAGCATATAATTTTATGATTTTTATCTCATGCATATTTCTTACAGCATTTTACGCAATAAATATGATTTATTATATGAACCCTAATGGCAGAATTATTTTTGCAATTTTAATTTCGTTGTTTTTTACACTTCTCACAGCAACACTTGCAGCCTCTGCCGGATATTTCAAATTCAGCGGGCATCAGCTTTCCGCAGAACTTGACAAATATGAATTCCGGGAAGATTTGGAGATTGTTCTTAATGATTACCAGTTATGGATTGAAAGATTTGTAAACAGCCTGAGCGATGTAAAAATAAACTACATAAAAGAAAAAGCGTTTATGCTTCAACTAAAAGGGGCGGGGGAAATAATCATAGGAATTTTGACCGCACCTTTTCTTGCATACGGGGTGTCAAATACTCTTGCTATGTGTTTTCCTGAAGCTGCCGGGTGGGTGCGGATTTCAGGTTTAAGATTTTCACCGGTTTTTCTTATTCTGGCAGCAATGCTTATAATATTTGCATTCTTTTCTTTTGTAAATGCCTTTGTCAGTGCAAAAAAAATTGCAGGCTCAGATGTCATAAAACTTGACGGTTACAGGGATTACCTCTCGCATGGAACTGATATTTACGGATTGGAAAATACAAGAAGGATTAAATCCGAACAAATCAGGTCTTTTATTATAGGTATAGCAATTATTTTTATCGAATTTTCTATGAATACTTCATACTTTATGACAGAAATAGGCGGCGACTTTAACGGGATATTCTTAAGCCTTATTGCCGCACTTGTTCCAACAGCACTACTTCTGGCAGAAACTTATATTCTCAGTGGAACAAGATACCAAATATATGTAACAGATTCACTTTTGTCAAAACTGGATAAATAATGAACAAAATATTATCAGTAATATTAATATTAGCATTTATAATTTCAACAATAACCGCGGCAATAATAAAGCCATCGCTGTATAAACAGGTCTTGTTTTCATCAAAGCCTGTTGAAATTACACAAAACACACCGGTAATTCAAGAGAAAGAAATCCACGTTAAAGAGATAAAACCTCTTGCACAAAAACAAGAAACTCTAAATTTGTCTGTAGAAAATAAGATTGAAAAGACCGAAAAAACGCTTAAAACTGTAAAAAAAGAAGAAGAAAAGACTAAAACAATAAAAAAGCCAAAACTTCCAAACTCCGTAAAAGAAATCATAACCCGGCAGCAAACCCCTGAAATAAAAACAGAGGTTGAAAAGCTTGAAGAACCTGCCTCAGAGGAAAAGACTGCAAACATACAGAAGGAATATAAAAATCCGTTACAGCAACAGCAGCGCGAACTTACCGAGCAGGAAGAACTAATTGTCTGGAATCGCTGGCGAAGTAATTTACAAAACAAAGTTATGCGGGATGTAAAAATTGATGCTCCGCTTGGAACACGCTTCAGATTTTCATTTACAGTTGACAGGTATGGTCAAATTTCAAATTTGAAAGTCTGGTCAGAAAACCCTGAATACACATCACTTGCAATAAGCAGAATTAAACCGCTGCTCCTAAGTTATCAGGGACAGCCTGTTTTAAACTTTCCGCAAGGAACAAAACGTATTGTTACAAACGTGACAGGAGGTTTTGTTCTTGCTACATTTGATAAGTACAGTAAGCCTTCAGATTATTCTGATGTAGAACGTGTAAAATATTTGAGGTAAAAATGTTCAGATGTACAGACTGTAATACAGAATATAAAATAAAGCCTGATTACTGTGACTGCGGGAATAATATGTTTGATGAAGTTCCTGATCAGATGCCGTTTCGTTCTTACACAACAGTGCCGGCAGGACAAATTATTTCAATAATAATCTTTATATTTTGTCTTATCCTGGCAGCTATACCATGGACAATTCCTGCACATAAGTCAAAACCGGCAGCTTCACCGGCAAAACGTGAAAAGCAGGAAGCTAATATCCCTGATATTGATAAAATATGGAATGATAAAACAGCAAAAACTGATGCTAAGCCAATAACAGCGCAAAAGACTGCTGCTGAGCCTGAAAATTTACCGGCATCAAGGATATTAACCCCTATTACGCAACAGCCGGTAAAAAACAATGAAACTGCGCCTAAAAAACAATCAAAACCAGAACCTCAGGCAAAACCACAGACCTCTCAACAGAAACCGAAACAGCAACAAACAGTAACCCCCAAGAAACAAACCACAGCCAAAACAGCGCCGGCAACCCAGAAGCCTCAAAGACCTGTTATGAGCAAAACAGAATTTGAAAACTATAAAAACGGAATACGACTTGCACTTCTATCAAAACTTGACCTTGTAAAGATTACAGGAGCCGGAGAGTGTGCTGTAAAATTCAGCCTTGCTCAAAACGGCAAACTCATTAACAGAGGATTTCTATATCAGTCAAATAACAAGAGCCTGAATGATCAGATATATTATATGCTTATGAGGCTGCCGGTTTATAAAACACCTCCGGCAGGATACAGCGGAGAAGTGATTAAGCTAAAATTCCATATCGACAACGGAGCATATGAGATAAGCTTTATTGACTAAGCAAATAGCCTTATAAGAGAATGTATTATTTTTCATATAATCATAAATTCTCTTTATGGAAAAAAATTTTTCACTCAAAAGCTTTATAATAACAGCACTCTTAATTATTCTTTTTCTTGGTATAGTAATCCCCGGAGGATATTATCTGTACAGATATATGTCATATACACGCGTAATTGCAGAATTTGACGATGCAGAGCCGCTTCCTCCAAAGATGAGTGTCTTTTATAAGGGATTTAATATAGGAAAGGTTACAAAAGTCCAGCCACACGATGATTATACAAAAACAGAAGTTCATCTTTTGTTTTTTCCGGCAGATTTACAGCTTCCCAAAAATGTATCCGCACGTGTTAAAAACTACAGAAAAAAATTTGATTACATTGATATTGTATACCCGCAGCTTCCATCTGAAACAATGCTGAAAAACGGTGACCGCATTAAAGGAAAAACTTCCGCAAGCGTAGAAGCATTTATAAACGAACAGGCAGAAAACGGCACCCTTGATATTATTGTGGATAACGTTTCAGCATTCATTGAAACTTTAAACAATACAACCCAGAATGTTGGAGAGCTGTTCAAAACACTAAATAATACAGTTAAAGAAAATCAGCGTAATATAAATCAAACAACAAGAAATCTTGAACTGACTACAAGAAACCTGAGGCTGACAACATTAAAGATTAATAAATCAGTAAAACAGGATATGACCGAAGAAAGCCTTCAGAATCTCAACGAAACTACAAAGAATATTAAAGAAATAACCAAAAGCATTGAATGTGCTACCGGCAATCTTACACAAACAATGAATCAGGTAAATTCAATCACAAACAATGTTGATGATATAACCTGCACTGTAGCAAAAACATTAAAGACCCGTATGGGCGGGATGAGGCTTTTGTTTGGCAAACCCGAAGCCTGCTGCAAGAAAAAAGCCTGTCCCTGCAAACGGTAATAATTAAACAACACCCTGTTCAATCATTGCTTCTGCGAGTTTTGTAAACGCGGCAATATTAGCTCCGGCAACATAATTATTACCAAGTTCATATTTTTCAGCCGCAGTCTTACAGGAATGGAAAATATTTTTCATAATATTCTCAAGTTTTTTATCAACTTCCTCAAAAGTATAATAAAATCTCATACTATTCTGGCTCATTTCAATTGCAGAAGTTGCAACACCCCCGGCATTTGCGGCTTTTGCCGGCGCAAGAAGAACGTTGTTAGCAAGGAAGTATTCAATAGCATCTTTGCTTGTCGGCATATTAGCACCTTCTCCGACTGCAATTACCCCGTTTTTCACAAGAAGTTTTGCATCTTCAAGAGTTAACTCATTTTGAGTTGCACAAGGCAGAGCAATATCAGTCTTTATAGACCAGATAGGAGAATTTTCACCTGTTCTTTCCATATATTCAGCAAACGGATTTGTATGCAGATAATCCTTTATTCTTCCTCGTTCAACTTCTTTAATCCTCTTAATAGTCGCCAAATCAATTCCGTCTTTATCATATATACAACCTGAGGAATCACTCATTGCAACAACTTTTGCTCCGAACTGCTGAGCTTTTTCACAGGCATATATCGCAACATTTCCGGATCCTGATATAGTAACTGTTTTACCAGCCATAGAATTAATACTGTTAGCTTTCAGCATTTCTCTCATAAAGTAAATCAATCCGTAACCAGTAGCTTCCTTTCGGGCAAGAGAGCCGCCGTAAACAATGCTTTTTCCGGTTAGAACGCCGCCTTCGTAAGCATCTTTTATCCTTTTATACTGTCCGAAAAGATACCCGATTTCACGAGCGCCAACACCAATGTCACCGGCAGGAACATCAACATCCTGCCCTATATGCCTTTGCAGTTCAGTCATAAAACTCTGACAAAAACGCATAACTTCATTATCAGATTTACCTTTAGGGTCAAAATCGCTTCCGCCCTTACCGCCTCCGATAGGAAGCCCTGTGAGCGCATTTTTAAATACCTGTTCAAAACCCAAAAACTTTATAATACTTTGATTAACGCTTGGATGAAATCTTAATCCGCCTTTATAAGGACCTATCAGACTGCTGAATTGAACTCTGTATCCCCGGTTTACCCTGATTTTTCCATTATCATCAACCCATGGAACTCTAAATGTTATCAAACGTTCAGGTTCTACCATTCTTTCAAGAATTGCAAATTTTTCATAATCCTCATTCTTTGCAACTACAGGTTCAAGAGCTGACAGCACCTCATCAACCGCCTGAATAAACTCCGGTTCGCAAGCATTTTTTAGTTTAACATCATCCAAAACATTTTCAACATAATTACTCATATTATTTCCTTTATAGTTTTTTATTAAATAATTATACCACTAATAAGGACTTTTGTAAAATTAAAATATATGTTATAATTATTAAAAAGGTTAGCAGGTATTTTTATAAGGAGAAGTATATGTTTGAAAAATTAGAAAAATTCCAGATTACTATATTGTCTGTTGTGTTAGCAGCCGGACTTATCTGCGCAACAAAAATTGCAACAACCCAAATTTCAAAAGATGTAATTGCAGTAACCGGGTCTTCTTATAAAACAGTGACCTCAGACAGCGGAAGGCTTGAATTTGAGATTTCAGCACGCTCTGCAACAAAAGCTTCTGCTTATGAAATTGTAAATAAACAGCTTCCGCAGGTTAAACAATATCTTCTGGACAAAGGCATAAAAGAAAACGAAATTGAAGTCAAAACATCAAGCGGTTATAATTCATACAAACAAACGCCTAACGGGAATACAACAAATGAAATTGCTTACTATAATCTTTCCCAGCCTTTAACAGTTTCATCAAACGATGTACAGAAAATAAAAGAAATTTCAATAGATATTACTAATCTGATTAATAAAGGCATTGATATAAATGTATATCAGCCGGCATACTTTTACTCAAAACTGTCTGATATGAAAGTTCAAATGCTTGAAGAAGCAACAAAAGATGCAAAACAGAGAGCAGATGCTATGTTAAAAGCAACACATAACAGAACAGGAAAAATTCAGTCTGTAAGAATGGGCGTATTCCAGATTACTCCGGTAGACTCGACAAATGTTTCCGATATGGGCATAAGCGACACCTCTACAATAGAAAAGAAAATTACTTCTGTTGCAAATGTAACATTCCAGATTAAATAAAGGAGAATGATGTATGAAAAATCTCGGCACCTTAATCCTTACAATGAGTATTTTTGCAGGCACAGCTTTAGCATACCCGGAGCTTCCGCCTTCTGCGATTAATGACATTCAGGGGCTTCAGGGTATTAATCGTCATGATATGCAGCTAATGCAGCAGCAGATATTCAGACAGCAGGAAATCGACGAAACAAAAGACCTTCAGGAACAGAAAGAAAAGAAAAAGAAAGAGCTGGAAAATGCAGAAATCCGCTCAGATGATCCTGCACTCAAAAGATTGCTGAATAAGCGTAAAACAACAAAAGAAGTAAACTTTGTCCAAAAAGACGGGCAAATTAAAATAGAACAATCAGAAACGCCGGCAAAACCGGTTGAAGATTAGTTACTTTCGCCGGCTCTGTAACCGCACCAGGCAAAAATTACAGGCAGAACTTTTTCTACATGAAGATGCTTAATCCCGGGGAATTTTGCAATTACTAGCGCGCCAAAAGCATCATCAATATTTGCAATAGCATCTTTCATTGTGACTTTGCGATCCGGAACTTTATCTTTCGGATCATTAATTTTATTGGAGATTTCAGCGCCAAGATACATCCCGCCTACCAATCCGGCGGCAGTACCAAACATTTTATAAGTACTGTGATTTAACTTTTTGAAGCGCTCGCAAAATTTAACAGCCCCGCATACAAGAGTTGCCGGAACAGCAGTATTCATAAACTGAAATACCGCCTCATTCTTTTTTCTTTTACGGTGTAAAGGATTTTTCTCTCCGGACATACCTGCCAAAACTCCGCCGATAATTGCAGAAAGGCTCACCGCCATCATTTCCTTATATCCATATTGCAGAGAAAAAAACTGTTTTATCCCTTTTAGTCTACCGTCACGTTTTTTCAAGAAGTACAACACAGGAAGAATTGTACCAATTGCCGCTCCTGCTGCAGTTTTTACTGACGTATACGTATCAACACTTTCAGTTCTATGGTTACGGTAACTTAAGTAACCTTTTCTAACCTTTTTCTCATTTGGAAAAGATCCGAATATATTTGATTTAGTTTCATTAGATACACGTTTTACCATATTTTTTCAGGTTATTTAAATTCCCAGATTAAGTATAACCTAAAAAAAATTTTTTTTGCCATTCTAAAGTTTAAAAAATGTTACTTTCTAAACTTAACCTGAACAGGCTGTCCTTTTGCAAGGGTATAACCATTTAAATCATCTTTAAAAGTTATCTGAACCGGAACCACAAGCGACTGTTTTTCTGTATCCATTTCAGGCTCGGTTCCGACAGCGTTAATTACTCCTGTAAACTTCTTTGCAGGATATTTTTTCATATGAATATCCACTTGCTGCCCAACTTTTAACTCATCAGCATATTTAGGATTAAAATAAGCGGTCACTTTTGGTTTGTTGGAATCCAAAAGCACAATAGGCTTATCTTTAACAGCAGTTTCACCTTTATTTAAATAACTCAGACTTACAACACCATCTTTGGGTGCATAAACTTTAGATGTGGTAACATTAGTCTTAACAACAGATTTCTGCTTTTGAGCAGCGCCGGATGTTTGCAATGCTTTTTCATAGTCATCCTGCGCTTTTGTAAGCTGGTTAAGCGAGCGGTCATATTCCTCCTGAGCAATAACACCGTCTTTATACATAAGAGCATAATGTTTATAGTTTTCCTCAGCATCATTTAATTTTGCTTTTGTCGAATTAACATCAAATCCGTTTTTAGATTGAGCAGGAATTACAACATTTTGTACAACCTCAATCTCAGCAAGAACCTGCCCTTTTGTCACATTTTGCTCCGGCTTAACAAAAATATTTTTAACCTTTCCGGAATTTTCAGCATCAACTGCAATAAAATCAGGTTCTATTACAGCATCATTTGAAGAAATAAATAATGAATTATAAAAATAAAAACCAGAAGCTGCAATGATGGCAGCAACTACCAGAAGAGATGAAATAACTATAACTTTTTTATCCATAATACCCTCAAAATTTTGCAAAGAAATATTTAGCTAACAACATAATTAGCATAAATTAATAAAAAAAACAAGAAACAATCCAAACTCTAGTCATATTCTTCTATTTTCACATAACAAGGAGAATTGGTTTCCATACAGCCTTCGGCAATATCGACAGAAGGTGCAGTAGGATAAGCTGAAGCCGGAAGCTTAAATGGAGACCCGTCCGGGAAATCCTCCTGGAAGTTAAATGACATAGCTTCTGACGAATCAATAGTATTTCCCCAGGCTCTATGCTTGGCTTCGTAATAAGAAGTTGCCTCGGAAAGGTTGTCGTCAACCTCATCTGAGCTTATAGGCGGATAAACAACTCTTGCATACATATAACGTGTATCAATTTCTGGGTATCCAACAGGAATAACCTCAGTTGAATCAGTTACAACGAATGCTACAATATCTGCCATTTGTTTTTCTGTCCAAATCGGTGTATTTGGTCTTTTTTCGGCATTTAAGTCGGCAATAACAACATAATATTTATAAGTAGTACTCATACCGTTTGATTCTGTTTCTGTATGTGTATAAGGAGTACCGTCAGTATTGGCAGAAATATAAATACGTACGCCGTTAGATGCAATTATCTGAATTTTATCCTCAGGATATTCGGTTGTAGTTAAACTTACAATTCTATTAATATCACAATGGTTTTCATTAGAATTAATAAATTCTAAAAGTGCATTACAAAAATCAACAGAGTTTGTGGGGAATTCTGCCCTGGTGAACATAGCATTATAAATGGCAGTATTAAATGTATGATACATACGATAATAAATCCACTTTACAGACTTTTCAAAAGGTTTTATTGTAACAACAGCAATAGAAGCAATTACACCTATTACAACAAAAACCATCATCAACTCCGCTAATGTTAATGCTGTTTTTTTCTTAAAAAACTTAAACATAATCCAACAACCCCCAGAGGTAATACTTTTATATTATATCATAAGAATAGTGGATGTGTCAAGATTGATAAAACCGTAGAATAAGTAGAGTTAAGTTTTATTTAAATTCAACAAAAAAATAGTTACATTTCGTAAAATATGTGGTATAATAGATATACGGGATTGATTATTTTTGGCTGAACAATGGAGATTTTGAGTATGAATAATATTCTTAACAGAGTTACTAAAAACTCTAAAAAGGCGTTTTCTTTAGCAGAAATGCTTTTGGTTCTTTTGATATTATCTTTTTTAATAGTTTCACTTGCTCCTATTGCATATAAGAAAATACCTAAAAAAACTGACAGACTTCCTCATGGTCGTTTTGAGTGCTACTATGATGGCAATAAACTTATGCAGTATACTGCAGACGAAATTTATGGAGAAACAACACCGCAAGAGGTTACAAAGTGTGAATTTAACCCGCCGGTAAAAGCATCATTCTTCATTATTCAAGCCATTGGCGGAGGTGCCGGCGGCACATATATCACAGAAGACCCAAATTCTACAACTCCGATATATGAATCCGGTACAATTAAATCACCAACAACAAGTAACTCTTTAAGTGGAACTTATACTCAAAGTAATTGTGTAATTTCAGACTCAGGTGATGCCGGTAACGGCGGTGCCGCAGCAGGTTCATGCCCTACCTGGCTAAAATCTATTTGGGATACGACTCCGCCTACCGTTACACTCAGTGCTTGTGCTGCGGGCGGTGATGGCGGCGTAGGTACTGCAAAAAAATATGAGGATGGCAGCATTAACCGCTCCCGAGGCGGTGATGGCGGTGCTGGCGATTGCACAGAGTTTACAACAAGAGCACCTATGGATATAACATTTGAATATGATGGTTCAAAATCTGGCGGTAATGTTACGTTAAAATATCCTGATGGAAGCTGCTTGTTAGGCGGTGGAACTAACGGTTCAGATTCTTCTGACCCTCTTGTTAATGGTACTTCTGGCTCAACCGGTCCTTCTACCTGTACGCCGATAACCGGCTCAACCTCCGGCGGTTCCGGTAGAGACGGCTGTTTTTCAAACGAATCTTGTCCTCGTTATAGCGGTAACTCAGGAAGCTTCAGCCTTCCGGATGTATCATATAAAAGACAAGGCACAAAAGCCTCTACCAGATACGGCTACATGGGTAATACAGGTGAGTACCAATCAATGTTCTTCCCTGGTATCAGTGAAGCTCTTGACATAACTGTAGGGAAAGGAGGAACTCCTGGCACCAGCATTGCAAGCCCTGCAGGAGGCGATGGCGGTGATACTTTAATTAAAATTAAAAATGCGTCAATGTCAGAAGCAATAAGAGCCAAAGGCGGCAAAGGCAACAGCCTTGGCGGAAGTTATAGCTTCTGGCTCAAAGGCGGTGCTCCAACCGATCAGGGAGCTGTAGATGCAGATGCAAGATTTGCAGTTGCTTCCGGCTTCTCTACATTTATTGAGTTAGATGAAGATAGTAAAATGCCTTCAAAAATTACAGGAACTATGACAGGAATGGGCGGTGACGGAGCTTATTCTATCGTAAGAAATACTGACTCAGTTGAACAAATCCATATCAATGGTGTATTTGTTACCAACGAAACATACACCTCAGTAAATAAAAGTCAGGCATACCAATGTATAGATAAACGAGGGAATGTTCTTAAAACAATAAGCGGAACTGAATCAGTATGCCCGGCACAACCGGGTAACAGCGGAGCCGTCGTTATAGTGTGGTAAGGAAAATAAATGATAAATATAGATAAAAATAATAAATTAGCATTTTCATTATTTGAAACACTGGTAGTTATGGGTATAGTTGCTATATTCGTAACTGCCTGTGCTAATGTTTTTACAAAGAAAAGAAACAGAGTAACCGAAAAAACACCTCATGGAAGATTTGAATGCTACTACTCAAACGGTTCATTAAAACAGCAGTATTTTGTTGAAAATATACCTAGGAGTTTAGATACTGTAAGTGTATGCAAGTTTAAACCAATAAAAAATGCACCGTATTATGTTATTAATCTTGTAGGAGGCGGCGGTGCCGGTTCAGCGTCAAGCAGCGGACACGGCGGAGGCGCCGGGGAATACAAAAGTTTCTTTGTAACAAGTATTGAAAAAGAACTCGAAATTACTCCGGGAAGAGGAGCTGCGGTTGGGGGTTCTGCAACACAGTCAATAGTTAACTCAATAGAATCAACCGGGACGAAAACAATTGCTTCTGTAAGCGGCGGAACATACGGATTTGATAAATCAACTATGAACGGCAATAACGTATCAGGCTGTAGTGTTATAAATGCAAAATATGCATGCGCAAGGCAGCCGGTTTGTAATGCTTATACAGAATATGTTCAAATTTCATACTGTAAAGAAGATGATATGGGCGGCACAAATGATGACGCATATATTACTGAACAGTTAAAGTATATTGACATTAACAGCCAAACTGTTCTTAACGGTAATATGGTTACATATGAAGAACCTGATGATAAAACTTTTAAGTTTGCACTTACAATACAATCAAATATGACAGATGGGGCTGATGTATCGCAATTTAATACATATCTAAATGCAATTGGTGTTGAAAGCGGTATAATTACAGCTGCTCCCGGTAACGGAGGCGCAAAAGGTCAGCCTGGAAACGATGGTGGTGCTGTTATAATCTGGTAATATCTATCAATAATAGGAGTCTGGTTAATTATGATTAATAATAATAAATCCATTTTAAAAGAAGGTTTTTCACTTGTTGAAATGCTGTTGTTACTTATGATAGCATCCCTTATTACAGCAGGTTCTATGTCTGTTATTACTAAAAAACATAGTCGCGTTCCTAAAAAAATAGTTCATGGTAAATATACCTGTTACAGAACCAGTGAAGGCAAACTAATGGAAGAAAGATATGTTGAAAAAGCCCGCTTGTATAAAAGAGAAGTAACAGAATGTAAGTTTGAACCGCCTGCAAAAGCTTCATATTTCTATATTCAGCTTGTTGGCGGCGGCGGCTCAGGCGGAGATGCCGGATATGACGGCAGTACACGAAACAGCGTTAATGAAAGCGGCACTAAAACAGCTTATGGTTGGACTGAAAGTGAAATCACCGGAAGCCCGTTTTATATGACACTTTCTGACTGGCAAGGATTTGTTGCCGGCGATGTGGTATATGCATGTGCAACTTCCGGAAGCGGCGGTGATGGTTCCGGCGCAGGTGAGAGTTACCTTGGAACTACCGGAAAGTGCAAATGCGGAAGCAGTGAAACTGCCGGAATGACTGAAGCAGACTGTACAGCAATGTCAACAGAGGCAGTCAGCTGCAGCTGGTCAGCTGAAGTTCTGGATAGAACAGTTCCAGGTGGCTCGGGAGGCTCCAGTGCAACCTGTAATACAGGTTCTGTAGCGGTAGGTCTTGGTTTAAAACATGAAGCAACTAACGACAGCGGAAGCAGTGGGAGTGATTACAGTTCAAGTATTTATATTAATGATGGTCTTTCCGGTGGAGACGGCGGAAATGCATCAGCTGCAATCAGTCAAAATGGAAGTATTGTAGCTTCTTGTACAGCCTATGGCGGAACAGGAGGCAGCCCGGCAACAAGAACACCTTGTTCTGATTATTCATACTGCTATAATGCCACAGCAGGTAGTGACGGTTCAGATGGTTATTGTAACGGAAGCTGCGACAATAGCTGTTCAGCAGGAGAACACTCTCCTAGTTACTCTTGGAGTCATGAGTATGATACAAAATATATGACAGCAGGAGAAGGCGGAACTGCTGGAGAATATCTTGCAATATTTGTACGTTCATTTAAATCAAATACTGTTGATCTTAAACCAGGAAGAGGTGGTGCAGCACCCGCTTTAGGTTCAGGAGATGATGGTAATCCGGGAGAAGAAACCAGTATGTCTAACGGAGCATTATCAGTTCCCGGTGGATTAGGAGGAAAAGGTAAGCAGCCGCTTCCTGTAAAAATACTGCCTCCGGCACCAGGGTATCCATCTGAAGCTGAAGATAGTGCAAATACCCATACAGGAATTTCACCTAACCATATAGGCTCAATATCAACTTATGAAAGAGCTGCAAATGTTACCAATATGAATGATGTTCCACCTACGGAAGGTGATGGAATTGACCTGAATACTTTCGGCAGAGGCGGTAATGGCGGTACTTCGCAAGATAACTGCTGGATTAGTACACATATCCGAAAATTTGCCGGTAATACGCTGAGCTCATCATACACAGGTCCAATAAGCTGCTCTGACACAAGCTATACAAATGTTGCAGCTACTGCAGGTGCACCTGGATCTATAGTTATAATTTGGTAGAAATAAAAATAAAAAAGGACAATGGCAAATGAAAATAACATTAAAAAGATATGGTTTTACTTTGGCGGAAATGATGGTATGTCTTGCAGTTCTGTCAATAATTGCAACAATGTTAATTCCGGCAATAATGCAGGTCAAACCGGCTAAAAATAAAATTTTGTTCAAAAAAGCATATTATCTTGCAGAAAGGATCGTTACAGAACTTGTAAACGATGAAGATATGTATGCTACCAAACTCGGTAAAGAAGGATTTGATGAAATCGAACCTGCAGCTATAGATTCATCTATTTCAGGCAATACAAAATTCTGCAAACTATTTGCAACAAAAGTAAACACTGTCGATGATGTTCCGAACTGTGTTGCCAACCAAATAGCATTTATTTCAAGTGATGGTATTGAATGGATAATGCCTATAACAGACTTTACCACAGATGCAAAAATTAAAGTCGATGTAAACGGCTCCGATAAAAAACCTAACTGTATGTATAACAAAACTGATCCTGAAAAATGCTCTGATCCGGATATATTTGAAATCTTTATCAAAAAAGACGGTAAAATGTATGTCACAGATGAAAAAGCTAAAGAATATTTGAAATCTAATGATACTATCAAAAGATAATATTGTTTTAGCTTGTTGAAAAATTTTCACTTTTTAAATAATATGTCAGTATCATGAAAAAATGTTTTATGATACTGACTTTTTTATTAATAGGTTTTGTGTTTGCGGGGCATAGAAGCACTGTGCCTTCAGTTCACAGCTTTACACAGACTGTAGTAAGTATCAATAAAACTCTTGAAATTAATAATAACGATACATTTAACCTCAAAAATATAACAACTGACATATCAAATTCCGATTATTCGCTTAGAAATCATAATAAAAAGATAATTCATATTCCGGAAGTCACACCTGATTTTGTAAGTTTGGAAAGTTTTTTCTTAAACAAAAAGCCTACATTAACCTTCAACCCGGATTTTTGTTCAAATCCTTATAATTTCAGGTATGAGATTAATCCGCGTGCTCCTTAATTTCGTTTAAAATATTAAAACAACAAATGTAATAAACGAAATCGGAGAGTACTTAAAATGGATATATTAAATTTTGTTCAGGCACACAGTGTCGGAGTTTCGGCGGCAATATTGATTATCGCCTACATATTTATTGCTCTGGAAAAAATTCCAAAAGCAACAGTGGCACTTCTTGGTGCTGTAGCAACAATTCTTTTAGGGCTTTTAAGCCAGCATAAAATGGCAGGCGATGCAATCAACAGCCTGTACTTTATTAATTATATTGATTTTAATGTAATATTTTTGCTCGTTGCAATGATGATTATTGTAAGTATTGCGACAAAAAGCGGAATGTTCAACTGGATTGCTAATGAACTTTTGAAGCATACAGGCGGAAAGCCTATACTTATATTGTTTGTTTTAGGCTTATTTACCGCAGTTACATCAGCATTTCTTGATAATGTTACAACAGTTATTTTGATTATGCCTGTAACATTCTTTATTGCTAAAAAGCTCGACATCAATCCTATTCCTTTTTTAATTACAGAAGTTTTTGCATCAAATATAGGAGGAACATCAACTCTTATCGGGGATCCTCCAAACATAATTATCGGCAGTGCTGCCGGACTTTCTTTTATGGATTTTGTAAAAGAATTAACACTGATTGTTTTCATTATTTTAGTTGTTGTTCTTGGCGTAATGGCATTATTTTTCCGTAAAAGCCTTGTAACTACAAAAGAAAAAATGGAACAGGTGGCTCTGCTTGATAACTCGCATACAATAACAGATAAAGCTCTTATGATTAGAAGTGTTATCATATTAGCCGGTGTAATATTAGGTTTTATAACACATGATATAACACATATTGAAACATCTGTTATGGCTATGCTTGGTGCAAGCATACTTCTGATATTTGAAAAACCTTCTGAAATATGCAAAGAAGTTGAATGGAATACAATATTCTTCTTTATCGGCTTATTTATAATTATCGGCGGACTTGAAGCTTCCGGCGGTATTGCATTAATGGCAAACTGGATTATCAAAATTACCGAGGGCTCTCAGGCTGCAACCTCACTGTTAATTCTCTGGGGCTCAGGCTTTATCTCCGGTATTATTGATAATATTCCATATACTGCAACTATGACACCTATGATTTTAGAAATTGAAAAAGTTATGGGCGCAAGCTATGCCGAACCGTTATGGTGGTGTTTGTCATTAGGTGCCTGCCTTGGCGGCAACATGACAATTATAGGTGCAGCTGCAAATGTTATAGTTTCTGAAACTGCGGCTTCCAAAAATTATCCGATTTCGTTTATGAGATTTATGAAGTACGGTATCATTGTTATGCTTATTTCTTTGATACTAAGCTCCATCTATATTTATTTACGATTTTTGAGATAAGGAGATTGCAAATATGGATAAGAAAACTAAACAGGAAACAGGGCATCCTGCCCAGTTTAATTACAATAGGAACGAAGTTTTCGGAGGTCTTTTGTTCTTTGTAATTGTTTTAATAGGAATGTATATTGCATCCAATTTTATAAAATAATAAATTTTGGCAGGTATTAAAAAAATACCTGCTTTTTTTATTAAACTTTCCGGTATTGAAATATTTTTTAACTGCTTTAAAATATAAAAAAATAAGGAGAAAATATGTTTTTAATGATATTAAAATGGATAGGCTTAGCATTTATAATTATGTTTGTCGGCTGGATAACCCCGGGTATATCAATCGAAAACTTCACAACCGCAATGATAGCAGCTGTTGTTATAGCATTAATTAATGCTTTTATAAAACCTGTGCTGCTTTTACTTACACTACCGATAAACATTTTGACACTTGGCATCTTCACTCTGGTAATAAACGCACTGCTGTTTATGTTTGTGGCATACCTTGTTCCTGGAATTGAAGTAAGCGGATTTTTAAGCGCTCTTATAGGTTCGCTTTTAATTTCAATTTTTTCTATCGGTCTTGCCTGGATATGATATTGAAGGAGGGAAACGCAGCTGCGAAAGCAGAATTGCACTAATCATAAATACGCATCCGATTGCTTCTCTGAAAATCATACTCTCCCCGAGCATAACCATACCGCCAAGTACGGCAAAAACAGATTCCAGACTAAGGATTAGAGAAGCAATCACCGGGCTTGTGCCTTTTTGCCCGAAAATCTGAAGAGTATATGCTACGCCGGTTGCAAGAATACCGGAAAAAAGAATAGGCTCAATTCCTGCTCTGAGAGCAGAAAGCTCCGGTTTTTCAAATATAAACATTAAAGGAAGAGAAAGTAAGCAGGCTGTAAAAAATTGCACACACGATAGTTTTGCAGAACTAACTTTATGTGAATAATAATTAACAACAATTATATGCAGACCAAACAGGAATGAGCTGACAAGCAGCAGCGCATCGCTTATTTCAACATGACCTGTATTTTTAAAACATAAAAGATACAAGCCGATTACAGCAAGTATGATACTAATTTTAACGTTAAACCGGAGTTTCTTCTTCAAAAAAACAGCAATAAGCGGAACAAAAATAACGTACAAAGAAGTAATAAACCCGGCTTTTCCTGCCGGAGCATAAACCATACAGTACTGATTTATAGTAAGGGCTGAAAACAATAGGAAACCGCATAAGATACCTCCTTTAGCAAGTATTTTATGCTGAGCTGCTTTTTCTTGAGGGGTTCTTGTATCATGTTTCATAGAAATCATTTTTAAAACACCTATAACCGGAAGCAGACTTAATCCTCCAAGAAAAGTTCTCGCAGCATTGAAGGTAAACGGACCGACAAAAGCCATACCTGATTTTTGAGCTACAAAAGACACGCCCCAGATAAATGCCGTAGTTAAAAGTGCAAAATTAGAATATATACTCTTTATATTATTCTTTTTATTCATAGGAATATTTTATACAAAAAAGAGGGATAATTAAATCCCTCTTATGGAAGCGTTACATTTCAAACTTTTGAGAACTCATCTTTTTAAACTCATCGGCACTGACTGTATCAGGAGCCTGTGCTTTAGGTTCAAGCCCGCGTTCAATCAATTTTGCCTGTTCTCTCTTCAATTTATCAGAAGCAATAACAAGATCGCGATCCTTTTGGGTTGCAATTACCTTAATTGTCATTTCGGTAGGCGACCCGTCTTCTCCGACTTTTTCCTGAACTTTGTAACTAGGCCAGTTATCCGGAAGCTTTTTAATTACTGTATAATCCTTATCAAGCCCTAAACGTTTGTCAATTTCATTTTCCAGAATGTTTGTAACATATTCTTTTTGTGATTTAAATCTGCAAGGATAAACTATGTCTGTACCGATAACTTCTTCCGGATCACGTCTTTCATGTTTCTTAAACAGTTCAGCAGCTGCCTGCAAATGTCCTAACTCATATGCAAGAAATTCTTCCCAGACAGGTTTTAGCATATCATCAACCTCATCAGCCATGCAGTTATGGTATGTACAAACTTCTGTAAATTCATGAAGCAGGAGTTTTTCATATAAAGATTCTGTAGGATCAATCAAAGATTCATACATCGTAACATGTTCTTCTTCAACGTCTTTAATCTCAGCATAAGTTTCTCTCAAACACTCATTTCCGTATTCCATACCATGTTCTGCATAATAGTTATGGGTCTGTTGTTCTCCGGATACAAGAGTAAGAATATTAACTTTTGTCTGCGGAGAAGCTGTGGCTTTGTCGTAGTGTTCTCTAAGTCTTAAAGTATTGTCATTATGGTGATTTTGTGTAGGACGGCTTATCATAATATCAGTCTGCGCCTGTACTATATCATCCGGATCAATACCATGCTCCATATATGCCCATTGGCTGTAGCGGTAAAGGTGGTCAAAATCTTCCAGCAAACCAAAGTTAAACGTTTCTCTAACATAATCATCCGGTTCATTCTGCGCAAGCCAGGCAGTTAAATCAACTGCAACCTGCTCATAGCCTAAAGTTGTTTCTAAAACCGACTGATCAGCCGGGGACATCCAGTTAACAGTTGTCTGCTGCATATCCTCTATTCTTTTTGTCATAGCCAGAAACAGTTTAGTTTCCTCATCATCTGTAATTCTTGCGAAATTATGTTTAAAATTCCACGCTTCAATTTCAATACCATTCATTAAAATTTGTCTGGTGCGTGTGTAACAATCTACTTCATATTTGTTAAAGTGCCTGTGGGCAATATTATGCCAGCTTCTAAGCTGTTTTTCAAGGGAAATTCCCTTTTCCTTCAACGGGTTAAAACTCATTTGATAATTCTCCTTTCCTTTTTTGGAACAATAGAATAATAATACCTGCTGTGAAAATTTTGATTACAGAACTGTTTAACCGTTAAGTCTGAATTTTTTATTTAAAATAAAAGCAAAATTCGTACTTTTTACTTAAACCGACCTATGAATTTTTTATTTTATCATCCCTGTTATACTACACAGCCAAAGGAGAAACATATGTATACAGTTAGAAAAAGCAGTGAACGCGGGAGTACAAAATTATACTGGCTGGACAGCAAACATACATTTTCATTTGCCAGCTATATTGATGTAAAACATATGGGGTTTGGTCCGCTCAGAGTAATCAATGATGATATTGTAGCTCCGTCAGAGGGCTTTGGTCTACACCCGCACGACAATATGGAAATAATAAGTATCGTCCTTTCAGGAGAACTTGAACACCGCGACAGTATGGGGAATACTTCGGTTATGAAAGCCGGCGATATACAAAAAATGAGTGCAGGCACAGGGATTTTCCACAGTGAATTTAATGCTTCTGACAAAGTACCTGTTCACTTTCTACAAATTTGGATTATTCCTAATGTTCAAAACATTTCACCAGGTTACGGCCAGAAAAATTTTCCGCGGGAGGCAATGCTGAACAAGTTATGCCTTATCGGTTCACTGGAAGGAGAAGATAATGCATTTAAGATTTACCAGGATGCAAACGTTTATGAAACGATAATAGAAAAAGAAAAAACTGTATCATATCAGTTGAGACCAACAAGAAAAATCTGGATACATATAGCAACAGGCTCGGTTATTATAAAAGATATGGAACTTTTTGCTGGTGATGGACTTGGAATTAGAGAAGAAGATGAACTAATTAATATAACAGGAATTGCAGATGAATCGATTATTATAATATTTGATATGAAGTAATTGTTAAAAATTTCCGCCGATGACATTTTCTGGTATACTGGAAAGACAGAGGCGGACTATGGATTTTGCAAAAGAAAATTTGAATAAAGCATTCTCTCTGCATTCTCAAGGTGATTATAAAAATGCAGAAAAATTCTATATTAAAGTTCTTAAAGAAAATCCGCATAACAGCGAAGCCTTAAATCTGCTCGGGCTTTTAAAATTTCAGACAAATAATCTTATTGATGCTGAAAAATTTATAAAACAGGCAATCAAATATGAAAAAAACATTTATTACTATGAAAATCTTGCAGGAATTTATATAAAGCAGGAAGAATGGGAAAAAGCAATCCTGCTGGTAAAAGAAGCATTATTAACGGATGACGGCAGCTTTACTTTATGGTTTAACCTGGGACTTGCTTATAAAAATCTTTCAAACTTTGAAGAGGCAGAAAAAGCTTACCTAAAAGCGCTCAGGCTAAAACCTCATTCGGAAAAGGCAAACTTTAATCTTGCTGCACTATATCTGTTATTAAACAATCCTCAGGGAGCAATTAATTATTACAACAGAGTTTTAAAAATTAATCCTGATGACAGGGAAAGCAAATATTTCTTGTCACTTGCCTATTTCAGAAAAAAAGATTACGAACATGGTTTCAAATATTTTGAGGAACGCCTTTGCAGAGAAACGGCAATTAAAACCCAGGAGGTTACCTATCCGAACTTAACACTAAAAGCTCCATTGTGGCAGGGCGAACAAATTTTTGACAAAACAATTTATGTATATTATGAAGCAGGTTTCGGGGATGTAATTATGTTCGCGCGCTATCTGACGGAATTACAGACAAGATGCAGAAAAATTATCTTTAAACCCCAGAAGGAACTTGCTGAATGGTTTCGGGAAAACTTTCCGGATATTGAGATTATGGATACATTTAAGGATGAGAAGAGTATATCTTTTGACGTTCATGCCCCAATTCTCAGCCTTCCTTACCTTTTGGGAAGGAACAACCAGAATATATTTAAACCGGTTTCAAAATATTTATCTGCGGACAAGACAAAAACTGATTATTATAAAACAACATTTTTCAACAATTCCAAAATAAAAATCGGTATTAAATGGCAGGGTAATACGTTTTATGAAACAGGCAGGGTAATCAACGTCGAAGCATTTAACAGGTTATTTGAGCTGCCTGATATACAGGTATATTCATGCCAGACATATGAAGGCTCTGAAGAATTGAAAAAGCTTCAGGATAAAAATATTATAGACATCAGCCATACTTTTAAAAATTTCTCAGACACAGCTGCAGCCGTAGAAAATATGGATCTGGTAATCTGTAATGACACTTCTCTTGCACATGTTGCAGGCGCTCTCGGTAAAAAATGCGTCATTCTCTTGCCTTATCAGTATAACTGGCGCTGGCATACGGATTTAAACCATTGTGACTGGTATGACAGTATAAAACTTTATAAAAAAGAAAGAAACGAAACCTGGCAGGAACTTATGGACAGAGTTATCAGTTTTGAATTTAAATAACTGTTTATTTATATTATTATTATTTTATGAAAAAGAAAATTGCTGTTTTATATATTGTTACCGGAAGATATGTGTGTTTTTGGGATGAATTCTACCCAAGCTGTGAAAAATATTTTTTACCTGAGGCTGAGAAAAAATATTTTGTATTTACTGATGCCGAACACCTGAATTTTGAAGAAAATGATAATATCTTAAAACTTCATCAGGAAAAATTGGGCTGGCCGTATGATACAATGCTGAGATTTGATATATTCTTAAAGCAAAAAGAATTGTTAAAAGAATATGATTACATATTCTTCTTCAATGCCAATACAAAATTCTTAAATTATGTAAGAGAAGAAATTTTGCCTACAGAAGCTAATGACTGGTTAATAACAGGTTCACACCCTGCTTTTTATAATAAACAGCCTGATGAATTTACCTACGACAGAAACCCTGAATCTCAGGCATATATTCCTTATGGAGCCGGAAAGCATTACGCAACCGGAGCTTTGAACGGGGGGGGGGGGGCTTCATTTCTTAAAATGTGCGAAGAACTGTCCCATTTAACTCATATTGACATGGATAACGGCATAGTTCCTCTCTGGCACGATGAGAGTATGCTTAATAAATATATGTTGGATAAAAATCCTCTTATAATGCCGGTAAATTATTTATACCCTGAAGGAAGATGGATGCCACGTAAATGGTACAGGAATAATCCTTTTAAAAAAGATATTAAAATTTTATCTACAGACAAAGCACATCCAAGATATGGAGGAAAAGAATATTTGAGAGGGCTTTCCAACAAAAAAGCTAAAATGCCGAATCCAATATTTTCTGTTTCATATGAAGATGCAAAAAAAATTTTAAGAATATTAGGTTTTAAAATCAGAATTGCATAATTATACAAATAATTCTTACTTTCATGTTTCAGAGTTAAAGCCAGGTGAAGAATTCTGACGTTTATGCCTCTCGGTTTAAGCATTTTTAACAAGTTATTATATTTACCTAAAACTTTTCATACAATTTTTCAAGAAATAACTTTGCCGTTTTGAAAACATCTGGTTTTTCTTCCAGGCAATGCTGATGCCGACTTCAAGTTTCGGTTCTAAAGACCGAAATCACAATGAACTGTCAATTGATACTGCAAATAATCTATCCAATCACAGAGCATCAATATTTTATCTCCTGTCATAATTGCGGCATTTTCAAGGTTATATTACAAATTCTATTATTTCCTCGGCACTTTTTCCTTGGAGTTATGAAAATACTGTAATTACCCTTTACAAACCGCTTTTGCTCTAAATCTTTTTCTAAGTCTTGCCGCTTACGGAATATAATGTAGGCTTGGTTAGTTGTATAAAATTGGCTTTCTTAGAGATATTTCCAACTTCCACTCCCATTAATTAAAAAATATTTTAGTATTCGAATTAGCATTTCTAAATATACGATATAAGTATTTGCTATTTCTAATGGAATCGTAGATAATAATTCTATGAATAATAAAGATTTTTTAAAATATATGGCTTCACAAAAAAACGTTGAAAAAGGCACCAAAGTGTTTGAAAAATTTCATACACAAAGCCAGGAAGCCTTGAAAATCACAATGGAACTTAACAATAAGTACCATACACCAGAAGAAATTGTCGAAATATTCTCTCACCTTACAGACAAAGAAGTTGATAAAAGTTTTAGAATGTTTCCGCCGTTTTATACGGATTGCGGAATAAATATAACAGTTGGGAAAAATGTCTTCATAAATGCCTGCTGTAAGTTTCAGGATCAGGGCGGAATTGAAATTGGAGATAATGTTTTAATCGGTCATTCTGTGGTGATTGCAACCTTAAACCATGATTTTAACATTGAAACAAGAGCTAATATGACACCTAAACGGGTAAAAATCGGTAATAATGTTTGGATTGGTTCAAATGTTACAATTTTACCAGGCGTAGAAATCGGCGAGGGAGCCGTTGTCGGAGCTGGAAGTGTAGTTACTAAAAATGTTCCGCAATATTCAATTGTAGCAGGTAATCCTGCCAAAATTATTAAAACATTAAACAAAGGTGAATAATAAATGTTTTATGATACATATTACAAGGAAGGTAAAAAATAAAAATATCCTGCTGTTGTCATAACACATCTTAGGAGGTATAAATAAACAGTGTTCCTCATTATATGGATGGCATTTAGCTCAAAACGGATATGTTAGCCATTGACGCAAGATCAGGGGGAAAGCGAATTTATTAATTGTTGGCTATAAGGCTTACTCTTTATATTACAGCGAAAACCGTTACCCAAAAGCATTTAAACCAAAGAAATATCTATAATTCAAGATGCAACACACGTTGATTTATATGACAAGCCACAATTTGTAGAAGAGGTCTTAGTAAAAATTGTTTTATACTATTATCAATATTTAAGATAAGGAGTATTCAATGCAGACACTAAAATCAAATAACGGTATAAATAATGCCTGGTTTAGGCTTTGGAGTTATCCAGGCTGAGAATGCAACTTGTCATCAGAATATTTGGAAGGTGAAATTCCTATGTATGTGAGAGTTTATGAATATTGAAATCTATATTAATTCTATCTGGTATAGAAAATTCAAAGTTTCTTTTTCTTGTATCAGGAACACTAAATACATTATATCTGTCAATTAAACTTAAATCCACATGATTAATACTGTTTTTATTAGCTGGGTTTTCTATATATTCTCTAAGTTTATCTAAATATTCTGGATTTTTAGCATCACGCATATCCATTATATCGACAACCTTAAACCTATTTTGACTCAACTTAGTTATACATGGTGAGGCATGCCCCAAATCAGACCCGAGCCAGGCAGCAAGTCGTGCGTGTTCCAGCAAAGGTAATATTGTAGTAGGATTATTGTTTCTAATGTGTTCATAAGCACGCTCACGCAATTCAGTACCATAAATAATCCCTCTTGCTACAACCAACAATTCCCAAATAGGCTTATCAAATTCGGGGCATACTTCCCCTTTCCAATAACTATGTATCCAATCATCTTGTTTATTCTCTTTTGAAAGATAAAATGTAATCCAGTTTGAATCCATTTTAGAATAAATTGAATTAGGGTCTATTCCGACTTCTGCTAAACAAAAAGGATTCATATGTTCAATATTCCATGAATCTGCGGCTAGTTTGGCAGTTTCCTGATTTTCAAAATAATAAAACCCTCTAAAGCGAGACACTTTATATGGATAAAACTTTTGTCTTATAATTTCTAATTTTAACTCATTTATTGATTGAATGGATTGCATATTTTTTAAAAATTTTATTTGCCAAAAACTAATAGCAGGGTTATTCTCTATCGGATAACAATCAGGTGATATTAATATCCCTCGATATGTTTCCCAAGCAACCAGAGGGTCAGTTATATTCAAATATGTCCATACAGTTTTTGCATTCATAAGGGAAATTCCTAGTTTTAAATTTTAAGTATATTAAAATTTTATATTTTTGCAACCTTTTTGCAACTTGTAAAATAACAGTTAGTTTGAGAATTTTTAACAGACAGAATTAAGCCTTTTGCTAACTTATGCGAACGTAACTTTTATTTATAGTATAATATACGAGTAAAGCATATATAAACAGGCAAAAATGGCAGGTGATTTAAATGGATTTTTATGAAGCAATCGAAAAACGCAGAACAGTGCGTGATTTTGAAGATAAACCTATCCCTATGGATATTATAAAAAGAATTCTTTCAGCAGGGTTAAAAGCACCAACCAATAATCATCTTCGAGAATGGGAATTTGTGATTGTCAACGACAAAAAAGAACGATTAAGCGTTCTTAACTTGGAAGATATGACAAGTTATGATGAATGCGAAAAAATGATGGACGGATTTGGGATGACAGATTCAGACCAAAGAGGAATGTATCACATTGCTATGCCAAAACAATTTTCTATGCTTTACAACTCGGGGTGTTTAATTTTACCATTTTTTAAATTGAGAGAACCTTTAATGAACCCTACATGTTTAAGCTCTCTAAACGAATTTGCTTCAATTTGGTGCTGTATTGAAAATATATTATTGGCAGCCGCTGCAGAAGGTATCTTTGGCGTAACACGCATTCCTATGACAGAGGAATTGGAACATATTAAAAACACTCTTAAACATCCTGATAATTATACAATGCCTTGTTATATTGCATTGGGATATCCTAAAAAAGATGCAAAATTGCCTGTACAAAAAGTGATTAATATTGATGACAGATTGCATATTAATCACTGGTAAGCATTGATAAAAATTTTTTATTATTTTTACTACCGACTTCAAAAATGAAATTTCCAACTAGAAATGAAAAAATAACATTGCCCGAAATTCTCAAACTGGTTGTTTTCTCAAACTAAACGTAAAAATATACAACTTTTACTGATTTTTGTATTAAAAAAGGGGTTCAGTTAAATACCTGAACCCCTTTATATAAATGGTTGCGGGAGCTGGATTTGAACCAACGACCTTCGGGTTATGAGCGATCACCTCAAACCTTTACACCGATGGTATTTTTCACGAACTGCCACGAAATTTAACTTATTATCTCAACATTTTCCAAATCGTTACGAAATGAATTAGCACTTTCCAACTTCGTGTGCATATGAATGTGTTGTTACTCCAATTATTAATTTTTAGTTAATTTTTTATTCAAATTAAAAAAGTTCATATAACATGAACATGACAATTTACTAGAGTAGGGGAAGGATTAATATGTCATATGAATTAGATTTTTTACCAGTTGGCGAAAATACTAAAAGTGGTGATGCTATACTTTTTCGCTTTTGGGACGATACTAAAGGAGAAACAGAAGCAGACCAAAAAATTTGTTTAATCGATGGTGGCTATGCCGAAACTGGAGAAAGTATCAAAAAGCATATTGAGAAATATTACAATACATCTACTATTGATTTAGTTATATCAACACATCCAGATTTAGACCATATAGGTGGTTTATCATATATATTAGAGAATTTTACAGTTAAAAAATTATGGTTACATCGACCTTGGCAAGAAAATTTAGTTGATGGACTTTCTGATTGTTTTAAAGATGGCAGAGTTACTGATAATAGTGTAAAAAATAAATTACAAGAAGGACTAAACAAAGCATATGAATTAGAACAACTTGCAATAGACAAAAATATAACCGTAGAAGATCCTTTTACTGATGTAACAGCATTTAATGGGGTAATAACCGTATTAAGTCCTACAGAAGAATACTATAGACAGTTATTAACGGAATTTCGTTGTACTCCAGACCCTATTGTACAAACGAATGAAAGTTATATAGCAAAAATGGCAAAAACAATTAAAAAAATTTTTGAAACTTGGCTAACTGATAAATTAGAAGAAGAACCTACTACAACAGCAGAAAATAATTCTAGTGCGGTCATTTTATTGAAAATTAGTTCTTCTCAATATATATTATTAACTTCAGATGCAGGTGTACCTCCATTATCTAAAGTTGCAGAAAAATTATCAGAAATGGGTATCAAAGATAAAATTGTATATTATCAAATTCCGCATCATGGCAGTAAGCATAATGTTAATACAAATTTATTGAATAATCTTATAGGTGATATACTTGACGAAGGTTCTACAATAAGCAAGGGAGCCTGTGTGTCAGTTGCAAAAAACAGTGATTATAAGCACCCTTCTCAAGCAGTTATAAATGCTTTTGTTCGTAGAGGGATTAAACCTGTTATGACTAAAGGTAAAAATTTATGTAAACATTCTGATGATATTCCAATAAGAAAAGGATATACTGCCGCTAAACAGCTTGAATTTTGTGCAAATTATGAAATAGAAGGGTAATTAAGTGGATAAAATTTTTAATAAGCTTCACTCATATGATATTATGGGGTATTTAATACCAGGTTTATTTACAATTTCATATGTTATTTATGGATTATCAATGTTACAATATTCTATAGATTTGTTTGATAAAAATATTTTTACAAATAGTATTGTATTTTTTGTATTTTGTTATATAGCAGGATTAATTATTCAAGAAATAGGTTCTATGATAGAACGATATGAGTTGAGAAAAATATTTAAAGATACATATTCTGAAAATATTTTAAAAAAAGACAGTCAAATAATAACCTTGACGGATAAAATAAAATGTTGGAATATTATGAAAAAGCACTTTAAAATACCTATTGATTTACATATAAAGGAAAAATATAAGCTATCAAAAAAAATGGGAGAATATGGGCATATTTGTTATATTCGTTGTCGCGAAACATTAAAATATGCATATCGTAATGCAAATATACTTAATCAATCAGAAGTTTTTAATATTCATTATTGTATGTCAAGAAATTTATTAGCATCAACATTGTTAGGCATAATATATTTTTCGTTTATTACTATGTTTATGACATTTAAAACAGGACAAGTTTACATTCTAGGCACGATATTATTTCTGATAATGTATTTTGGCTCAAAATTATTTTATAGAAGATCTCAAAGATATGCTAAATATCATGTTAATAACACTATTACACTTTATTTAGCAACATATGATAATTCCGATGCTCCACAAATAGTAACAGCAAGATAATTATTATTCTTTTGTATATTTAATAGTACAGTTATGTTTATTTATTCTAATAATCATTTCGGTAACATAATGTTCATTCATCTTTAATTCAATAATAGATTTTGAATAAATATCTTGTGCTATTAAAATATTATCATCAATATGCTTTAATTTAAGATGTATTTTATTTGGTTTTTTGTGTCTTATATTACATCTAATTATAAAATCATAAATTTTTTTTGCAGAGTTTAAAATGTGTTCTTGTAAAACTTCTAATACATGAAACTGTCTCATTGCAATATGAACATCATTTGAAGAATCTCCACTACTTGCAACTCCCATATTAGGTGACATAAAATATTCATCGTCAATATTTAATATGGTACATATTCCAGCTTCTCTTAGTTTCCGATATTCAGCATCGCTGAATTCTCTTTCCATTCCTAAAACACCATTAAGCTTATGGACATTATACTGTTCTATCCAATTATCACGAATTATCGTTAGGAGTTGCCGACATGCGAAACTACTATCTTCAGTATGGTCTAATATTTGTATTAAATATACATCTGTTTCTGTTATCTTACAAAAAAGTACATATTTTGTCCTATCGCAAAAATTTGCATTTGGTTTTAATTCTCCTAAATGAAGATGATATAAATCCCAATCATTTAATAAGAAATCTTTAGGACAATTCTTTTTGAATATATGTTTTACATCTCTGTTCAGATATGGTTTAATTGATTTACCACTTTTAAAAAGTTCTGCAATATTCTCAACTTTATCTTGATAAGTATTATATAAATCAGAATTTATTAATTCTTTTGACATATGAACATTTCGTGGTTTTGCTGGAGGAATTCTTTTTGAATTAGATAAATATTGGAAATATAAATCCTGTGGCTCTAAATCTTTTAGGTATGAATACCTATTGTCATCCAAATTGATATTAAAATATTTCTTTATAGCCAAAAGAACAAATTGTTTATAATCTTCTTCAAAATTAGATACAATATTTATTCCCATAAATATACAATAACATAAATAATGCTAAACATATATTCCTTCCAACTTCTCCAACTCTTGCTCTGCAAAATCGGGGATTACATGTCCGTAGACGTCCATAGTTATTTGAATACTTGCGTGTCCGAGAAGTCGTGATACTACTATTGGTTTTATGCCGTTTTCTAATGCTCTTGTTGCAAAAGTGTGTCGCATTGCGTGGACGTTGCGGTGCGGAATTTCTAATTTCTTTTGTATTTTAATAAAATTATCCAAAAAAGTTGCGGTATCAGTAAAATAACCGTCTTGTCGTGGAAATACAAGATTATATTTATAATAATCTTTACCGATACGATGTTTTAAAGCATCTTGCTCTTTTTTATATTCGACAAGGTCACTCATAATTTGCGGCAATACTTTTATTGTTCTTGTTGATGTTTCTGTTTTTGTATTATATACAAAGCCTAGTATCGTTTTATTTTTAGCATTAGTGTTAAAATTTTTATTCCTCTGAACTTGTTTATTAACTCTTATTGTATTATTGGTAAAATTTACACAATCCCAAGTTAAGCCTAACAACTCGCCTGCTCTTAAACCTGTATAAAAATCAAATTTGAATGCCATACCATAATAATAATTTTTACATTCTTCAATTATGCGTTGTTGTTCTTCTCTAGTAAAAACTTCTACTTCTTTCTTGCCTTCTCGTTTTAATCTCACGCTCAATAACGGATTCCGAATAATTTTCCCCTCTTTGAGAGCATAATTTATTCCGCTACTAATTAAAAGATGAATATTCTCAACTGTTTTTACTGCTAAACCGCCTTTGCCGTCTGTTCTTCCGTCTACATATAAGAAATTATAAAAAGATTGTAAATCTCTGCTTGATAGTTCTGATAATAAAATATTACCTAAATGTGGTTTAATATGCCGTCTGATAATCATTTCATAACTTTGGCTTGTTGAAGTTCTTAATCCGTGTATTATTGAATTATAAAACCAATCGTCGAAAAACTCGCCAACTTTTAAACCATTTGAACTTACATTTATACCTGCATTATGCAATTCTGTTAAGTCTTTTAATTTTGCAATAACTTCTTTTTCTGTTTTGCCTCTGCAAGTTTTGTATTTGCGTCCACCGTTTGTGTTATAGCCGATTACAAATTTACCAACCCAACGACCTGTACGATTTTCTTTATAAATACAGCCTTCGCCATTACTTCTTCTTTTTGCCATTATGCGACCTCTCTTTCTGCTTTCACAAAATTGTAAAAAGTATTTGTTTTCAACTTCAATAATTCACAAGCCTTTTTGGCTGTAATTTTGCGGCAAGACCAATCACTATAAACTTCTTGCCAGTTATCAGGCTTTTGAATTTTCTTTCTGCCCTTATATCTACCTTCTTTTTGGGCAACCGCTATACCGTCTTTTTGTCTTTCTAAAAGATTTGCTCGCTCAAATTCATAAATCGCTCCGAGCATTGTAACCATAAGTTTGCCAGCAGGTGTGCTTGTATCCAGTTTTTCTTTTATACTAATAAGTTTTACCTTTTTAGTTTCAAGAATATCAATGATATTGAGTAAATCTTTTGTACTTCTTGCAAGTCTTGAAAAATCTTTGACATAAACCGTGTCGCCCTCTCTAACATAATCAAGCATATTTTGAAGTTCGGGGCGGTTTGTGTCTTTTGCACTTCGTTTTTCTGTAAAAACTTTGGCGAATTTTAAATCTTTCATTGCTTCCATTTGGCTTTCGTAGTTTTGTTCTTCTGTACTAACTCTGATGTAAGCAAAGTTAAATCCTTTTGTAGTCATCGTTTCATCTCCTTTTATTGTGACTTTTGCATTATTGGATATTGATGTTTGATTGTAAAGACTTCCGCAAATATTTATTTGAAAATTCAAAAATTAACCCTAAACAAATACATTTCAAACGGTTTCACAATGTTGTTTTAGACCATAACCTATTTAAAGACATTTCTTAATCAAGTTCTGTGAAATTAGTTGATAAAAATAGACATATTCTCTGCGGTTTTATGAAAACTTAAGTTTCTTTAGTATAATCACTTACAATTTGGAATATTCTTTTCTTATCGCACCAAGCATTTACTTTATATGAAAAATTTTAAATAATTTTGTACTTGATAAGTCTGTTTTGTATGCAATTCTTTAAAAAGCGTTTGAAACTGTTATTATAACAGCATTTGAGGCTAAATTGTTTGACAAATTTGTTAATCGTGTCGAACACAACATGAGGGGTATTTTTTCTCTAATAAATAATCTTTATTATAATTACACTATAATTACGACATTATCTCATCTTGGTATTTTTCAATAGGTTCGAGGTAATTTTTACGCATTTTTTTGTGAAAATAAGTACGCTCGTTTACAAGTTTTAAATTAAGTCGAACTTGCCCCTTAAAATCAAAGTCAATTTCACCTGTATAATCTTCTACATATCTTATTGCACTTGATTGTCTGATTACATATTTTATGTAATACAATGGATCTGTAATCATATAATAATCCGCTGCGGCACCATATCCCCGAATATTATTATTCCTGTCCATATCATATTCTATAATATCTTGTCCCAACCAATTTGAATTACTGTCTGGATACCTTTGTATAATTCTCTCAATTAGATAATTTGCGAATGCGGTATAATCTGATTTACAAATCAATATGATATGTAAATGCGGTTCAACTTGTTCCGGAATACCATTTTTTTGTACTGTGGATAAAGTTTTTCGTTTTGGTCGGTGTTTTCCCTCTTTTATAAGGACAACTTCAGCATTTCTTAAATTTGTGGTACTAATACCTATCATTGCAGTACAGGGTATATTGTACTTTTTTGAATATCTAATAATATTCATTCTCAAAGTATCCGCTTCTCTTGTTGCTTCTTTCTCTGTGTTAAACTTAACAGCATGTTCAATTCTTACAAACGCAAGAGCCATAAATCTACCTCCTTCTTCTTTACATTGTCTAGTTTAAATAATTTTTTGTGACTAAATGCGTAGGCTTTATACTTCTCATATGAAATATAAGCTCTACCAAATTCATCGAGTTCAAATATATCCTCAAAATCACCTAATTTATAAATATAATCTATTATCTTCTGCCATAAATATTTGTTGGTAATTTCACTTAACGCATAAATTATTTGTAAAACAGAAATTTTATCTGTATTTTTTACAGTTTTTGCATATTTCCATGGTATTTCATTATATTGTCTTGCATAATCAAATAAGCAAGATGTTTTTTTAGTATGAAAACCTAAATTATGCCCGAAGTAATCATCATCAAATGTCATGTACTCATCTAAATTCATAATTAAACCACCTTCCCACGATTTTTGTTTACCCAAACAACAAATTCATCAGCGACAATATAAATTTTTCCGCCGATTTGAATAAATGGAAAGTCATTTAATTTGCATAACCTATAAACTGTATTTATACCGATTTTATAGACCTTTGAAAACTCTTTGACTGAATATAAGTTTGAGTACTGCCGCCCATTACTGTTTTGCTCAATAGCATTTTCTTCGCTCTCTAATCTGCCGTTCATAAAATTTCCTTTCCTTATTGCCCGAAAGTTATACACATAACTCCGTATAAGGAGAGGTTAAACAAACTAATCTCTATCAACTAAATATTAGCGGGCAATAATTTCTACTTGCTCAACCCCTCAATAACGGAGTAACCTCTGTTTGATAACCGAGCATGAGGTCAAGACTGCTGGGGAGTATTTAAGTAAGGGAAATACCCAAAATCTAATATTCAGTTTTCAATCTGCAATTTATAGTGGCATTCTAACAAGTTTCATGAAAACAGTCAAGGGGTATTGTCGTAATATAGCATACAATAAATATTGTGAAAATAATTTAAAAATTATCTTGTGGTGAAGTGTTCAATATAAATTTATATTGTTACAAAACTTTATATAGTATAAACAAATTTTGCTTCTCCCTCACCAATCGCCCCCTTAATCTCGGGCTAAAATTTTGGTTTGCATATACTTAAAACTTTGTCATGATAATAAAGTCAATGTAATCATCGGGAGTATCTGTATAACCTATTACGTCCTATACTTCTATATATAGGATATTTATAACAAACATCTTCAAACCGTCATATATTTTTGTATTAATATGGCAAATATTTATGCTTTAAATAATTTTCATAATCGTCTTGAAAATCCAAATAGCGTAAATAATTTTCTTTTTCTTGTTTTGTCATACCGGCAGTCATATCTTGCGTATATCCGCAACTTGTATAACCAGTTACTACATCATAAGAATATTTACCGCCTTTAGCTAAACACTCTTTTTTGCCAATTTCTGTGCTTTCTCTTGCTATTATGAATTCATTTTTATTTTTAACATTGGAAGCAGGGCTATTATGCCATAAAGCAAATTCGTTATATTTGGTAAATACAAGATTATCAAGATCTATCCAGAATTCTGTTGGTAGATTTAATGTGTTTTTTAGTCGTCGGCTATTCCAATCTGAACATCGCAGCTCTCTATTATATTGATTATTAATTTTTCTATAAACAACCTCACAGTTTAATTTTTGATTTTGATAATTCATTTTTATATTGTATTTATCGCCGTTTTTAAATACTCGTACAGGTAAATTACTGTCAAGCTCGTAATTCCTTATCAGAGTCATTTTCCATGGTACAAGTTGAGTTTTCTTTTTACCCCAAAAGTTCTCATATTCTTCTTCTCGTAAAATTTTTATTGTAACTCGACTACCTTTTGCCCCTTTAAGTTTTGCTTGTATTTCTTCTAATGATAAATTTTCGGTAGAAACTTCATCAATTTCCGTTATTATATCTCCAGGTATTAAACTATGTTCTCTTATATTGATATTAGGTAAAAACTTTTCAACAACAATTTTGTTATTGAATTCTTTTAATACAATTCCTAAATCAGCATTAGGGATATCATTAGCATAAACAAGTAGTGCTGTACTTAAAATAATCGATAAACTAACAAAGAACTTTTTCATAATATTTTTACCTTTTGTTGTTTTTGTAACATAACGAGAAATTATTACAAGACTTTTTTATTTTTCGGTTTATGTTCTATCTCACCATCGAATTGATAATTTTTACCCACATATTGATATATTCCCCGTTTTACATACATAAAATAATGCGGCTGAGAATCATAATTTATACCAAAATTTGTGCGGTTATAACAATAATCAGAAGGAATATAACAACTTTTGGGTCTGCCATATTGTTTACTTAACTGTGTTTTAAATTCTTTTGTAGATATTTCATCTTTAAATTTCAAAGATAAAACAAATTCTTCAATTTCAGATTTAATACTCATTATAACTCCTATTATAAATTCTATTATTCAATTTACAATAGAATTACCCTATTGTCAATGTGTGTAACTCCCATTCTAAATATATTAAGGTAATACTATGAGCATTAAGAAAAACTTAGGTAATCGTATCCGTGAAATCCGTGTTAGTCGGTCATTAACTCAAGAAATGTTGGCAGAAAAAATAAATATGTCTGCTAAAAGTTTAAGCCAAATTGAGTTAGGTAATAATTTTGTTTCTGCTGAAACACTGGAAGAGATATGTGTTGCTCTTGATATTACTCCCAGTGCATTATTTGATTTTAAATATGCTGATGTGGCGAATAAAAATTCATTAGATGAAATAACTAAAAGATTGGAAAATAACCCAAATTTACTAAAAACAGTTTATAAAATTGTAATGGCATTAGATTATTAGTTAAAAACTTTTCGGTAACTTTATACCTCGCAGCCTATAAAGTTTTCATCATTCGCCGAGAAATGTGCTCATCTGAAATTATTTTGGTTGGGGTTTTGCAGACCGAGAAAAATCTTACAACCAAAAACTTGTATCTGCGACCAAGAAACCACATCATACAATGAGAGGGGCTGTATGGGGTGGTTATTTTAAATTGTTACATTACTTATTCAATTTCACGAATTTTGTTATAACTTTTTAATTCAAATTATTCTATTGTGTTGTAAAATGTGTTGTATTTACTAAAAAAGTGACTTCTAGAAAACCTCTAAAAGTCACTTAAATCAAATGGTTGCGGGAGCTGGATTTGAACCAACGACCTTCGGGTTATGAGCCCGACGAGCTACCAGACTGCTCCATCCCGCGATAAATTCTCTTACACCCCATTATTAAACGCTGAATTTTAAATTGCAACCCCTTATTTTAGGGATTTATATAGAAGTTTCAAAAAATAGAAAGATGCCACTCTAATCCGTTTGCTGGTCTCAGTAATATAAAAGACTTAAAAAGTTGTGATATGGCTATTTTTGACGGAATTTGCTAGATCCCCTTTATTTTATCTTATGAAATGTTGGGGTCATTTTATCAAATGTACATATATATTTATAGCCCATATTAAGCAATTCTGCTTGAACATCATCTATATGACAGTTCACATGTTCAGGTCTATGAGAATCTGTTCCTATTGTAATAATCTCTCCCCCAAGATCTTTATATAATCTCAAAATTTCACGGGAAGGAGTTAAATTATTTAATCTATATCTATAACATGATGTATTTATTTCAATACCTTTTCCTTGTGAGATCACTCTTTTTAATATTTGCTCAACGATGGCTTCTATTTTTTCAAAGGGATAATCACCTTTTAAATCATATCTGCGGATTACATCCAAGTGACCCAATACCGAGTAATCATCAAAATTATTAACCAATCTTAAAATTTCTTCATAATACTGCTGGTTATACTCGTCTTGAGTTTTTCCAGACTGAAATTCCTGCGACCAAAACCATTTGTCATCTATCAAATGACAGGACATTAAAATAAAATCAAAATCAGCTTTTGAGAAAAACTCTTTAAAATACGGGATTGTTGACATTTGCACACCAAATTCCATACCAAGCTTTAGTGTAATTTCATCGGAATACTTAGCTTTACAATTCAAGAAGTCTGCTTCATATGATTTGTAAGGAAAACAGGGATCAATTCCGGTTTCACAATCTAAATGATCTGTTATACAAATTTCATCAAGTCCGCAGGAAATAGCTGTTTTTACAACATCTTCCATACCAAAACTTGAGTCGTCGCTATAATTTGTGTGCATATGATAATTTGCTAACATAACAACTGTTTACAATAAAAGTAAATAAAAATCAAATTATATATTGATAAAAACCACTAAATAATATATAATAAAACAAAAGGAGGATTGATACATGAAAATACTTGATATGACTGGATTTCTTACAGGGGGGGGGGGCAAGACCACTCTTAGCAACGGTTTTACCTTAGCGGAAGTTTTAATCACATTAGGGATTATCGGAATTGTGGCTGCTATGACTTTGCCGACGATAGTTCAAAAACAACAGGAGAAAGTTTTATTGACCAAGGTCAAAAAAGCATACTCGCTAATTTCTTCAGCAATTAATGCATACAAAGCTGAATATGAAGTTACTGATGTTTCAAACTTATTTGATACCGGCAATTCTTCTGCAGAAACTATGGAAAATTTTGCAAAATACTTTAAAGCCATTGAAAAATGCCAAACAACAAACAAAGGCTGTGGTGGTCAATATTCGGTAAAACCAATGAGAAAAAGTCCTAATGGAACTGGAGGAATAAAAATAACAGGGCTCTCTGGACGTCCAAGGTTTGTATTGCCAGACGGAACGGTTATTGCAATTGAACAATATCCAAACTGTGATGAAGCTTATGAAAATCCGGTTTATGATGAAAACGGATTTGCTACCGGTGCAGTTGAAATTAGATACAGAAGATATTGTGCATTATTATTCTTTGACGTTAATGGTCCGGCAAAACCCAATCAGGCAGGAAGAGATTATTTTTGTATCGCGGTTAAAGAAGACGGTACAATATATGATCCAAAATCTTCAAATTGCGGAAATATAAGTGCAGTATTTGCCGAGGATAAGTTAAACGATGTGGAAAATTACAACCTCAATGGCAGTTACAAATAATTTATATTTATTATACTATTATTTTTTTATAGCCCCCCAGGCTCTGATAGTACCACGTTCATACTTTATGACATAAAAGTTTCCTTTTTCATCATACTCAATTGAGGCTTCCATATTAACATAATCTTCTACAGGAGGCATACCTGCCTTTGCCCGCTGTGCATTTGTTTTTGCTTTTTCTTTAGCTTCTTTTTTCAGTCTGCGTTTATTTTTCCTGTCATTTAACCTATCTTGTTCACTATCATCTTCTTCTATTTTAAAAACAGGAATTATAGCTACAGGTTCTTTGCTCTGCAGAAGAATTAAAAAATTTCTTTCATCAGAAAGCGCTAATTCATAATGACCAGGTTTAATTACGTTACCCTCTCCGTCATAAATAGGTTCAACTAGTGACAGTGTAGGATAATCAGACTCTCTTAAAGCATATCTGTATATTGCCTGTGACCCAAGTTCAAGCCCGGAAGTTTCCTGGGGAGAAGGCGGATAAGGCCGAATATTCTGGTGCATCCAAGTATAATCAGTAAAAGCCCCCTCAAGCATCAGTCCAATTTCTCCAATAAATTTTTAATATTTTTTTTCATTATATCAAAACTTTTGCCAATAGCCTTTTCATGTCCTACAAATATTAATGACATATATGACTGTGAATTTCCAACACAATTTTCTTTTAGGAGAAGCCGGTAGCTTTCTCTCATAAGTCTTTTCAATCTGTTACGTTTTACTGCTCTTTTGTGAGTTTTTTTACTTACAACAAAACCGGCAAGAGTCGGGTTGTCATTCTTTTTTTTGAGACCGGCAAAAAGAGTAACCCCGCCGCAGTGGCAGGAATTTTTCACCCTGTAAGTTGCAGTAAATGCAGCTTTTTTCTTTAATCTTAGTTCTTTTTTTAACATAAACTTCCTACAACAATACAGCATGCCTCAAAAAGACCTGCTGTAAAGTTAAAATCTATCCTGCATATTTATCAACAAATCTTGAGATAAAGCCCCAAGCTGCTAATATTATGCACGTTTTTTAGCAGTAATAGCTAATTTATGACGACCACGCGCACGACGTCTGTTAAGAACTTCTCTTCCGCCGGGAGTTGCCATTCTTGCTCTGAAGCCGCTTACGTGTTGTCTTTTAATCTTTGTTCCTTCTAGTGTACGTCTCATTTCTTTATTCCTTTTTAATTATATTTGTCGTATAATTCTTATGTTAAATAAAAAATATTAATTAGTCAACACTAAAAGAGGGGCAGGTTACAGATTATGAACAAAAAAATCGGATTTATCGGATGCGGCAAAATGGCAAGTGCAATTATAAAAGGGGTTTTATCAGCCTGCTGCAAGCCGGATGTTGAAATTAAAGGTTCTGAGGTTAACTGCGAAATAGCAGAACTTGCACATAACAGGCTCGGGATTGAAGTACTTACTGATAACAGATTTTTAACAATGGACAGTGATGTGATTTTTATTGCAACCAAGCCTAATTATGTAGCACATGTTTTGGAGGAAATTAAAGACGAATTAACACCTGAAAAACTTGTTGTATCTATTGCTGCCGGCGTATCAACAAAAAAAATAGAAAATATTTTAGGTCATCAAAGAGTTATCAGAGTAATGCCTAATACACCTGCACTTGTTAAAGAAGGAATGAGCGGGGTTTGTAAAGGAGCTTATGCAACGGAAGATGATGCTGAATTTGTCATGAAACTTCTTTCAGGTATAGGTAAGTGTATTGAAGTTTCAGAAGACCAGATTGATATAGTGACAGCAATTTCAGGTTCAGGACCGGCATTTTTCTATCAGGTTATTGAGGATATGGCAAGAGCCGGGGAAAAACTCGGGCTTGATTATGAAAAATCGCTTATGCTTGCAACCCAGACAGCCCTCGGCTCTGCAAAGATGATTGAAAACCGCGGAGAGTTAACTGTACAAACCTTAATTGATAATGTTGCGACAAAAGGCGGATGTACTTTTGTGGGGATACAAACAATGAAAGAAGAAAATTCAGAAAAACTGTTCTTTGATGTAATTGAAAAAACAGCAGTAAAAGCAAATGAACTTGGTCAGTCATAATCTTGTATTGCAGCTGTACGGATGTTTGCCAACTCCGTACAGCGAGGAGCCTGCTAACAATCTAAAAGATTTATTTTTTCATTTATACAGACTTTCTGGTAAATAAAAGCAAAAAATATTTTTTACACATTTTACTAATATTATTCGAGGTCTAAATGAAAATAAATTCAATAACTTTTACGCATACAAACAGTAATCTTGCTCCTACAAAACAACAGGATAAAAAATTAAAATACTCAAACATTTCAACTGCCGAAAAAATATACGCAGGAGCTTCTGCCGCCGGGATTATAGGACTTACAATACTGGCAATTTCACAGGGAAAAAGGATTAAGAATTTAAAACTTCAAACAGCAGCACCGCAGCAGCCCGCAGTACAGAAACCAATACAACTCGCCGAAAACCTTTTGCCTTATAACATAGTAAACATTAAGGATAATCGACTTTACCAAAACTTTATAGAAGCTAAAACAACATTTATGAATTTCTTAAAAAATTCAAAGGAAGATGCTAAAGAGATAAAAGAATTTCTATTTTCTGTAACATCTGATGAAAAAACCTCACAGGAGTTTATAAACGAAATAATTTCAGAGCCGAGACAAACAATATCTGATTTAAAAATTTTAAAAGAAAAAATAGGCGGTGAAAAGAACCTGATAGAATGGCTTCAGGCGCCTGAAGGTTATCAGGAAGCCTACCATAAATACATTGATAAACTTGCTGGGAAACCAGAAACAACATTTCAGGATTTATTCAAAATTTCACCTGACTGGCATTTACACTCACTAAAAACTATGTTTAAAAATGAAAACTTCAGCTTTGGAAAACTGCCGGAAGAATTTCAACAACTGGGAGATTACAGTCATTTTGCAGGGTGGATAAATCAACAGAATTATAACGATAAAGAACGTCTCCTTCTTGAATACGGAGGGAAGTTTATGGCTGTAACAAGGATTAATGAGGGAAAATCCGGCAAAATTCCTTATCTAATTGAGTTTGGTACAGGTCCGGATACAAAAAGATATATTCTTAAGGTTCAGCAGAGCTGGGGATGCGACACGCCATATGCAAAGGAAAACCTGGCTTATAAATCAGACTCTGCATTTATGAACGCTCAGATGGATTACTATTTAACTCTGCATAATTGTAAAAACAGTCCGAAATTCTATTACTTTGACTATAAATCAAATTCCGGTCTGTATGAATTTCAGGAAGGGAATAACGTAAACGGTATTGAAAATGTTCTTGAGGCAAACAGGCGGCTAAAAGATCTCAATCAGTTAGGTATCTATTACAACGATGCCTGCAGCTGTAATTTTATAGAGCAAAACGGTGTGTTAAAAGTAATCGATATTGGAGATTCCAGTTTTATAGATCCTTTAAGACCCGGTGCAAAGGGGTATAATCTTCAAACTCCAAACTGGTGCGGCGCAGGACTGCCAAACCTTAGTATGACACTGACTTAGTGCAGAAGCTTTTTCGCCCGATTAACGAAGGCGCTGCGCTAATATATCTAATGCAGTTTTAAAATTCTGTTCGGTTGTTGCTTATGCCAGAATTTCTCATACAGTTAAAATACTGATATTTCTGCCTCAGATAAAAATTCTACAAGATTTTTAATTGGCGGGGCTTTTTTCCTGGAAAAAATAAACCCCTGATGAAGCCCCATTATACAGGCAGGGCAAAGTGTAAGCAGAACATCAGCACCGGTTAAAGCCGCATTTTCAGCTTTCTTTTTTGAAATTTCACGAGAAATTTTAGAATTTTTCAAAGCAAATTCGCCTGCAAAACCACAGCACTCATCATACCCGTTCATTTCTATATATTCGACATTTTCACATTTTTTCAGAAGCGGTCTTAAAAATTTATCGCTCTCAAGGTGGCAGGGTTTGTGGAAAGTAACCTTTTTATGGGATTTGAAGCTGAATTTTATATTCTGCTCTGCAATAAAGTCAAGCGCATTTCTAACATTTTTGCAGCCGTAACTTTTTAATGTATGTTCACAGCTTGCGCAATCAGTCAAAATATAATCATATTCACAGTTCATAAGTTCAAGATTACGATTTTTAACCTCCTCAAACCGCTTCATATTACCGCTGGAAAGAAAAGGCAGCCCGCAGCATTCAAAATTCCGTTCAATCAATTCAACATCAAGATGAGCTAAGATAGTCTTGAGCGCATTTTCAACTTTAGGATAAGCTTCATTCACACAGCCTTTAAAATAGAGGAGTTTAAGGCAGCCTTTGCCATTATGCGGATAACAAACAGAATTTGCGGAAAGAGATGCTTGCCTCTGTTTTGTACAGAAAGAGACCGAACGGCGAATAAGCGGGAATTTTCTAAAAAAGTTCAAAATATTTCCAAATACAAATTTTGACTCCAAAAATTCTTCAAACCTGCCGTGAAAAGTATTTTTAGCACATTCATATTTTGCAGTATTAAATATATCGCAAACATTAATACTGCTCGGACAAAAGTTTGTGCATTTACCGCATTTTAAACACAGATCCAAATACTTTTCGATATTACGGTTAAGCTTTAAATCACCTTTTAAAACGCCGTCCAGCATCACAAATTTGCCGCGAGAGACAGCACAGTCATTGCCGGTCAGTTTGTACACAGGACAAACCGACTGGCAAAGTCCGCATTTTGAACATTTATTTATATCTCCGGCAAAATCTTCCAGCTTTTTCATAATATAATCATAGCATAGAAATTACCAAGGGTAATCATCCTTAATCTGCCAGCCATCCATTATAATTAGTGCTGAACACCAAAATCCTCTCTTGCCTTTAGAACAAGCGTAAGTTGTATTAGAAGTTAGAACTTCTCTGTCATAATCTCCAAAAACCTGATTCACTCCACCACCAGCATCTGACAGCCCAAAATCTTTATAGCCAAACGGGGCAAGACCATAATTTTTTATAATAGCAAAAGCAAAAACATCTTTGCCGATTGTATTTGGTTTTTTATATCCGTTTATATCAACTATAATAACTCTGCCATCTGGAAGTGTTGCCCTTGAAACAGTTAGAGAACTTCCATCACTCAGAAATACGTTATAAGAATTACCGGTACATAAATTCTCTGTACAGGTAGAGCCATTTAAATAATTATAACTTTTAACTGAATCTGTTATAGTATTTTTATTAATAGATACATAATTAGACAAGTAAGTTTCAAAAAATTCTTTTGCAGGCAAAGTATAATCCCAGTAGGCAACACTTCCATTCTTTAACTCTGACATTTTAACAGCCTGACTAAGAACTGTATAAGATTTTTTGAGCTGCGTAACAGTCTGTTTTTTCTTATAATTTCCTACCAGTGATGGTAATGTCATTGCGACAACAACCCCTATTATACCAAGGGTTATCAATACCTCAGCCAATGTAAACCCCGGCCAATTATCGTTTGAGAAGCTTAAATTACCTTGCCCCCCCCCCGAAAACACTTGATATTACTGCATTTTTCATAACTTAATCTCCTTTTCTATTAGTTGTTTTATTTCTCTTTGTTTTTTAAGTAAATATTTTTATTTTCTCTGACACGTTTCCACTCAGATATACCTGATAGGATTTTCTTTTCCTTGCTACGCTTGCGCTGGTATAAGAGCGGACGCGTACTTGAGATATATTTTTATTGCTTATACAGTTCCGGTATTAGAGCCGATATGTTGTTTTCATGGAGATAGCGAGAACAGCGCGGGAACTTATCCAAGAAAATAAATCTGCTCTATAGACAATCCTTTGTACCTTTTTTATTATAAAGTATTTTTAGATAAAATTCAAGATTACACAATCGCGCCATGGCTGGCGTCCTGAACATTCTTCGCGTATTTCGCGAGATAGCCCGATTTAACCTTTGGTTCAAACGGCTTTAATCTTTTATGGCGGGCTTCAAGTTCTTCATTAGAAACACAAAGTTCAATTGAACGGGTGTTAATATTGATTTTAATTTTATCCCCGTTTTCAACAAGTGCTATTGTGCCACCATTTGCAGCCTCCGGACAAATATGTCCAACACAAATACCTCTTGTAGCTCCCGAAAAACGTCCATCCGTTATGAGTGCGCATTTTTTACCTAAACCTTTTCCAACTAAAAGGGAAGTTGGAGCAAGCATTTCTCTCATGCCGGGTCCGCCTTTAGGTCCTTCATATCGGATTACAATGACATCTCCTTCTTTAATTTTATCCCCTTCCAGAGCCGCCATAGCTTCCTCTTCACTATCGAATATTTTTGCATAACCCTCAAACTCATAACATTCAGGTGCAACTCCGGAAGTTTTAATTACACACCCGTCTTTTGCCAGGTTTCCGAATAAAACAGCAAGTCCTGCCTGAGTATATTCTGATTTTTCATAAAGAGGAATTATCTCGGTATCAACCCATGCGCTATTGGCAATCTCTTTAATAGACAACTCTGAAACAGTCTGAGTATCGACAAGAAACCCTTCAAGTGATTTAATAACGGCAGGAACTCCGCCTGCATTGTGAAAATCAGTCATTGTCAAGGTTGATGACGGATTAATTTTAACTATCTGGTGAATTTTTGCACTTAAATCCTCGAAATCATTAAGTGTGATATTAATAGCGCCGGCATTTGCAATAGCAAGGATATGCAAAAATGTATTAGTAGAACCGCCAAGCGCTAAATCTGCGGTAATAGCATTTCTAAGACTTTCACGCGTTATAATATCAGAAGGCTTTAAATCTTTTTTTACAAGTTCAACAATCTGCATTCCGCTTTCAAAGGCAATTCTGCGTTTTTGTGCAGACACAGCAGAAGCAGAGGAACAATAAGGAAGGCTCATCCCAATAACTTCACTAAGACATGCCATAGTATTAGCCGTATACATACCCTGACAGGCACCGGCAGAAGGGCAGGAATTTTCTTCAAGAGCCAGAAGTTGTTCTTCTGAAATCTCACCATTTCTAAATCTTCCAACCGCCTCAAAAGAACCTGTAACCATAGTAAGCTTATTTTCGCCTCTGCACATCCCGTCAAGCATAGGTCCGGCAGTAACTATAATTGCCGGAATATTCAGCCTCAATGCACCAATAAGCATTCCCGGTGTAATCTTGTCGCAGTTTGAAAGAAGGACAATGCCGTCAAGTTGATGAGCGGCAGCTACACTTTCCACACAATCAGCAATCAAATCTCTTGAAGGCAGAGAGTATCTCATACCGCTGTGACCCATTGCTATCCCGTCACAAATTGCAGGCACGCCAAATATAAAAGATTGTCCTCCGGCTGTATGAATACCTTTTTCAATCTGGCGTTCCAAATCACGCATTCCAATATGTCCCGGTACTAAATCAGAAAAAGAACTTGCTATACCAATAAACGGGGCATCCATATTCTTACGGCTAACGCCTGTTGCCATTAACAATCCACGGTGCGGAGTTTTAGCTATACCTTTTTTTATATTATCACTCTTCATAGGAATAATTATACGCCAAATTGTTTTATAATTCTATAGATAATTTGTTTTTTCTCATATGGTAGTTGCCTAATTATATCAAACATTTCAGCTTCCAAATCCTTTTCGTTTTTCAAATATTCGTAATTAAAAAAATCCTCAGGAGAAGCACCAAGCTTTTCCATAATTCTTAATACGGTCAACATTGATGGAAAACTTTTCCCGTTTTCAATATTACTTAAAGAAGAAGGCTCAATCCCTATTTGTTCACAAAAATTTTCCTGAGTTAAGTTATTTTTCTTTCTGATTTCTTTTATTTTTTTGCCGATAAGAAGCTTCTTTATATCCATACAAATTTCCTTTTTATATAGCATAACTATATTTGCAGTCAATTTGTATAGTGTTTACACCATATTTAATATTGACATTTGGTGTAAACACGTTATAATAATAATGAGAACTACATATTTTATGGAGATTTATAATGTTTACAGCAAAAAGTAATAGTTTAGCGTGGCTGAGTATTTTTCAACAGCTTGTGCTGGTCAACACAGAAGCAAAAAATATTCAGGTCGCTGAAAAGCGAGGGGTACTAACACACACTATACGGTCTGGGTTCACTGCCACTCACACTGCGCCCTACCGAAAATTTGGTTTTACATTAGCGGAAGTTCTTATCACCCTCGGAATAATCGGAGTGGTTGCCGCAATGACTCTTCCGGCATTAATAAGCAACTATAAAAAAGCGCAGACTGTCAGCCAGCTTAAAGCATCTTATTCAATCTTATCGCAGGCAATTAAACTATCCGAGGTCACCAATGGAGAAGTAAAATACTGGAATTATAACCTCAGTTCAGAACAGTTTTTTAAAAAGTATTTGAAAGAATATTTAAAAATGCAAAAGACATCAACACTTGGAGAAGCAAAAAAACAAATAACCTACAAATGGATTAATAATGAACCGGTAGGCGGTGGCTATAAAGAAGAAGTTGCAAACAGTTACAGAGGAAATCTTGCAAATGGAAGCCTGCTATACGTTCATAGTGCAAGCGGCTACTCTACAACACTAATGGTAGATATTAACAGTTACAAAAATCCTAATAAAGTTGGGATAGATATGTTTCATTTTGTAATACTTCCGGAATATGGACTAGTACCATGGGGATTTGCAACAGAAAACATTGAGTCCAATGATCCTGATTTGCAAGGGCAGGCTTCTTTCGGAAAAACATATGATAGGGATAAGCTTACCGGAACCAGTTCTGCATATGCTTGTAATGCCGCAAAAAGAGGACGCTGGTGTACAGCATTAATTATGAGCGACGGATGGCAAATCAAACCTGATTATCCTTGGTCTAACTGACAAATATTAAAATCATCATCCCACTCAATTGAGCCATTAAGTTCAATGTTATGATAATGATAAGGATTTTCAATGTATTGCGGATTAAAAAGCCCGGCAGAATTAAGCCGTTTAATTATTTCGGGCAATAGTTTTGTACTTCCGGCAATAGTTCCGTCTTTTGATGCGGCTTTTTCCCCGTCATAATAGATTGTTTCTCCGGCAAATTCAAACTCTTTCAAATTACTATAAGCAACAGGCAAGCAATCGCTTACAAGCAGAATTTTATCATCAGGCTTGCATTTAAAAAGGAGTTTTAAAGCCTCATCTGAAACATGAACGCCGTCACCTATAATTTCAGTATAAATATTATCATTAATCAAGGCAGAAAGCGCAGTTGATTTTCCGCGGTGTGAGATACCTTCCATAGCATTAAAAGTGTGTGTCACGCCGCTGCATCCTGCCAACTCACCTCCAATACAGTGCCCTGCCTGAACCTTCACCTTCTTAGCAGCAAGATAATCAATAAGCCCGCCGTCAAACTCCGGAGCAAGTGTAACTATTTTAATGAAGTCATCTTCAATAAGTTTGTAATTTTCTACAGTCGGTTTCATAAAATAAACCGGGTTATGAATACCTTTTTTCTTCTCGTTTAAAAAAATACCTTCAAGATGAATACCCAAAATCTTTGCCATTCCGTCTGTTTGCCGGACTGAGGCTTCTTTTATAACGGATATTGCGCGTTTTGTATTTTCAACACTATCAGTAACTATTGTAGGAAAAATTCCTCCAATACCGTACTTTAAAATTTCTTTTGACAAATACAAAACATCATCAACTGAAGCTTTGTTAAAATCAACGCCAAATGCACCATGAAAATGCTGTTCAATTAAAAGTTTTGTTTTCAAAATATCTTCTCCAGGTTGCTCGTGTTTAACGGGTTTACACTCTCCTCGTCTTGGATATTGCTCCACTCGGACAAGCGCTCATTCGCTACCGCTGTCATTCGCATTGTCCTCATTACTTCGGCGTTCCGCTTCGCTTCAGCCTACGCAAAATCCACCTCTGCTCGCAATCCGCCTCTTGGTTGCTCGCGCTTAACGGGCCTGCACCGCCGTCACCTGCGTGCCGCCGGCTCGCCCTCAGCTCGCAATCCGCTATATGACACTACCCTCAAAAACTTTTCGGGCTTCTTCCCGGTCATCAAAATGTATTGTACGGTCTTTTAATATCTGATAATCCTCATGACCTTTGCCGGCAATAACAACAACATCATTATTTCCTGCAATAGATTTTAACAAGGCAATAGCATGTCCTCTGTCCGGTTCAACCGTAACTTTATCAGGATTAGTTGACTTAAGCCCTGCTATAATATCAGTTATAATAGCCTGCGGGTCTTCACTTCGCGGGTTATCGCTTGTGATAACTATTTTATCTGCAATTTTTTCGGCAATTGCACCCATTTTAGGACGTTTTGTAGCATCTCTGTCGCCGCCGCAGCCAAACAGACAGATAAGCTTGCCGTCTTTTGGCGTAATTTCTTTTGCAGAATTAAGTACATTTTCCAAACCGTCAGGAGTATGTGCGTAATCAACAATTACTAACGGTTTTTTAGCAACAACTTCAAATCTTCCTGCAACCCCTTTTACGTTTTCAAGAGCCTTTAGCGAAACTTTTAAGTCAATGCCCATTGCAATTGCAGCGGTTACTGCAGCAAGAACATTATAAACACTGAACATCCCGTTCATATGGAGATTAACAGGATATTCACCGTCTTTTGTTACAAGAGTAAACTCTGCACCGTTCAGTGAAAAATTAATATCTTTTGCTGTTATATCCGCCGGCTTTTTCACACCGTAAGTAAATGTCCTAACGCCTTCAGGTATAGATGAAAGAAACCTTTCTGCATAATCATCATCAGCATTAACTACAGCAAAAGGTATTTTAGGATTTTCATCACCTTCAAGCGGCATTGAATTTGCAAGACCTCTAAACAACAATGCTTTAGCATCAAAATAATTATCCATTGTAATATGGTAATCAAGGTGATCCTGGGTTAAATTTGTTAATACCGCACCATCAAATCGGCATCCGCCTACTCTGTTTTGCTCAAGAGCATGAGAACTTACTTCCATAACAACATTATCTATTTTTTCAACATCTTTAATCATCCTTAATGTTGCCTGTAATTCAGGAGCCTGAGGTGTTGTGTGTTTTGCATCACGGTACTCGCCGCCGGATGAAAGCTTATAGCCCAGTGTTCCTATTAAAGCACATTTTTCACCGTTTTCCTCAAAGATTTTTTGGATTAAATGTGTAACTGTTGTTTTTCCGTTTGTGCCGGTAATCCCTATTAAATTAATGCCTCGTGACGGGCTTGAATAAAATCGGTCTGCTATATCTGCTATTTTATGACGTGTTGAAGTAACGACAACCTGCGGAATTTTTCTATCAGCATCAACTTTTCTTTCTACGAGTAAAGCGGCTGCCCCGTTTTCAATTGCATCTTTTGCATATTCATGCCCGTCAGTGTATTCACCGGTCAAACATACAAAAATATCACCTTTTTTTGTTGTTTTTGAATTATAAGAAATTCCTGAAATCTCAACATTTTTAAAATTTACTAAATCTTTGTAGTCTAAATGCTCAATCAACTCGTCTAATTTCATTATTTATCTCCTTAACTAATTAACTTTTTTAGGTGCCGGAACTTTATCCGGTTTCAAATTCATAATTCTTGCAACCTGTGTTGTTACCTCATGGAAAACAGGTCCGGCAACAGTGTTTCCCCAAATTGCACCGACTTTTGCACTATCAACCATAACATATACAAGGATTTGCGGATCAGAGGCCGGCAGAAATCCTATTGTTGAGGTATAAGTAAACGGTGTGTAACCTGATGAATTTTCTTTAGGTTTCCTTGAGGTTCCTGTTTTTGCAGCAACATTATATTTATCCATTTTTATTACAGAGCGTCCATGGTTTACGCTCGCAGCAAGAAGCCTTGTAACCGAGTGCGCGGTTTCAGGAGAAAGAACCTGTGTACGCTGTACTTTTAAAGCTTCTTCTTCCGGTGAATATTTTATAACATGCGGAGTAACCCTAACGCCGTTATTTGCCAGCGCCTGCACTGCCGAAATCATTTGCATAGCAGTAACAGATGTTCCATATCCGTAAGACATTGTGGCAAGTATCCCCTGATCCCAGTTGCCGTAGTAAGGCAATAGTCCTGAAGATTCACCGGGCAAATCAATACCTGTTTTGGCGCCAAATCCGAACTTTTTAAGCATATCATAAAACTCTTTCGGGGTCATTGTCCGGGCAATATTTATAGCACCTATGTTGCTTGAATGTTCAAATAAATATTCAAGTGAAATATGTCCCGGATAAGGGTGCACATCATAGTCATAGTTTTTAATTTCCCAGTTGCCGATTGTGGTTTTTCCTGTATCAAGGACAGTTGAGTGCTCGTTTATCTTTCCAAGCTCCATTGCACTGGCGACTGTAATTATCTTAAAAGTAGACCCCGGAGGGAAAACATCTGTCAGAGTCCAGTTTTTAATTTGAGCCTGGGTTGCATTTTTATAATTATTAGGGTCATAAGCAGGGTAAACCGCATACGCCAGGATTTCCCCGTTCTTTGGATTCATAACAAGAACAGTTCCCCTTAAGGCTTCTTTTTCCTTAACCATTTTTTCTATTTCTTTTTCGCAAACGTGCTGGATTGCAGCATCTATTGTTAAGGTTACATCCTGTCCTTTCGGGTTTGTAGCTGTAGCTACAGGATCGGTTGTGAAATCATAAATAATTTTGCCTTTTTGTGTTCTTTGGAACTTAACTTCATTTTCAACATGTTCAAGTTTATCTTTTGCGGTATATTCAACCCCGTTTGCTATATCGGCATCAAAATTATAATACCCGAGAACATGTGCAGCTAAAGTACCCTGTGGATACTCTCTTGTATTTTTTTTATCAAGGCTTATAGCTCTCAGATGAAGCTTTGCAATAGCTTTAGCAGTATTTCTGTCAATATCTTTTTTTACAGCAATAATCTGATTTGAGCTGTTAAGTCTTTTCAAAAGAGCTTCTTTTGACATTTTCAGAATAGGTGCAAGTTTTTTTGCAATCACTTCAGGAGAAGATTCATCCTCATCGTAATCCGCACGACGCGCAAAAACATTATAAAAAACATTATCCGTTGCAAGTTTTATACCGTTACGGTCATATATATCACCGCGCACTGCAAAATTTTGTCCGGCACGCTGGTTTCTGGCTTTTACCCTGTATTTTTTAATATCAATTACCTGAATAAAAAACAGGTGAATAATCAAAGCAACTGCAAACAGGATAAAAAGAATATATAACCAGCCGAGAACTCCGTCAAATCTTTTTTGTCTTTTATCAACCGTACGCTGGTTTTCAGCACGTCTTTCTCTCACGTTGTCATCTCCCTAGTAAATAATATTTTAGCATAAGGAATATGATAAATAATTAAATATTAACTAATCTTAACGCACAATTATGCTATAATATTTTTATGAAAAAAATATTAATTATTTTGGGATGTTTAAGTATTGCTCAAACTGTTTACGGTCTTGACATTGTGTATCCGAATTACAATGCAGTAACAATTGCGGCGCCGTCATCATTCTTTGTCGGCTCAGCAGATACAGATAAACCTCTCACAATAAACGGGAACACTGTACCGGTGCACCCCTCCGGAGGATTTGCTTATGTTGTACCGCTCAGTACCGGTAAAAATACATTTAAAATAAAATCAGGAACAGAGGAACTAAATTATGTAATAATGAAACCGCCGGCACCGCCTGCCGGTACATATAAAGCGCCGGAATTTAAAGAATTTGAAAACCTGAAATATGCCATTGTCACCAATGATAAATCCCCTCTTCGTTCAACTCCTGTTGACAGCGGGATAAACAGGATTGCACACCTTCAGAAAAATATGCCGCTGATTATTGACGGGGAAAAGGGAAATTTTTACAGAGTTATTCTTGGCAGCCAAAAGAACGGATGGATTTGGAAAGGCAATATAAAACTTGAAGAAAGCGGAGAATCGCTAGCTGAATTAAAAGGTTACGATTATATAGATTCTGATGAATTTTTTATCTTTGTATTTCACCTCGATAAAATGACGCCGTTTGAACTTGTTGAAACCAGCCCGTTTCTGATAAAGTTCTATAATGTTAAAAACTATCCGGATAATACATATGTAATGGATTTTCCTGTAGAAAAATCAATGCAAAAAGGCAGACTTCTGGGCTACAGCGGGCAATTCAGCGGGACTGACTTTATTTTAAAAATAAGAAAACCTGTTATTACAGATGAAAAACAAACGCTAAAAAACATTAGAATTGCAGTAGATGCCGGTCATGGAGGATCTGAAAGGGGAACAACCGGCTGTCTTGGCGATAAGGAAAAAGATGTTATGCTTGAATATGCAAAACTTCTGGAGAATGAGCTTAAAAAACGCGGTGCAGATGTAATAATGACAAGAAAAGGAGATGACTATAAAGACTTAAACGAAAGAGTTGAGTTAGCAAACAGCGAGAACGCTCTTTTCTTCATAAGTCTTCATGGCAATGCGCTTCCGGACTGGAAAGATCCAAATGCAAACAGCGGTACAGGAATTTATTACTATTACAACCAGGCAAAACCTCTTGCAGATGACATAATTAAAGAAATGACTTCCCGGCTTGGAATGAAAAATGATAAAGTACGGCAGCAAAGTTTTGCAGTGGTAAGAAACACAAATGCACTTAGTATTTTAATTGAAATAGGCTATATGATTAACCCTTCAGACAATGCAAAAATGATAAACAAAGATTTCCAAAAGAAAACCGCAAAAGCTATAGCTGACGGTATAGAAAATTTCCTTAAAAATTAAAATCAAAAAGTTCTGCTATAGTCAAATTCAGGGCATTTGCAATTCTTGCAGCATTATCAATTGTCGGGAAAAATTTTTCCCGCTCAATTGCGCTTATAGTAGTCCTGTGTACTTCTGCAAGTTCTGCAAGCTGCTCCTGCGACATTCTTCGTTTAGCACGCTCTATCCTGATTTTCTTAGCAAAATTCTCTGCAAGTTTTTCTATATCTATAGCCATATGACTATAATAAAGACTTGACAGAATTTAAGCTACAGTGTATAATCTATATATGAGATTATACTATTCAAAAGTAGAATATAAAAATAAATTTGAATAATAAAAAAGCATTTGGACGGATGGAGGTTTAAACTTAATGGATAACGAAAGGTTTGAAAATATTAACCAGCAAATGATAAATGACTTAAAAGAAATTGATAAAAAAGAAGACTTTAAATTAAACAATAACAATCATCTAAATACTACCCAGAGTAACAAGACAGAAAAAACCGAATAAAAATCAAAGGCGGGATTTAAAATTTTAAATTCCGCCTTCTTTTTATAAAAACTTGATTAATTGTTTTTAATATAGTTTAGAAGAGTTCTCACACCGGCACCTGTTGCGCCTGCAATAAACTCTTTCTGCGGTTTTTCTAAAAATGCAGTTCCTGCAATATCAATATGAACCCACTTCGGTCCATCGACAAATTCCTGAAGGAATACACCGGCAGCAGAAGCTCCGCCCATTCTGGATCCGGTATTTTTCATATCGGCAATATCTGATTTCAAACTCGACATATAATCCTTGAACATAGGAAGCTGCCAGGCCGGTTCGCCTGAATCATTTCCTGTTTTTATGATTTTTGAAATCATCTCTTCATCATTACCCATAACTCCGGCAGCATAAGTTCCCAGAGCAACTACACAAGCTCCGGTCAGGGTTGCAATATCAATAACTTCATCAACTCCGAGTTCACATGCATAACAAAGCGCATCTGCAAGAGTTAACCTTCCTTCTGCATCGGTATTATCTATTTCAATTGTTTTGCCGTTTTTAGCTTTTAAAATATCCCCCGGTTTATATGAAGTTCCGGAAGGCATATTTTCACAAGCTGCAATAATACCATGGACTTCCATATCCGGTTCAAGCTCTTTCAATGCTCTCATAACCCCTAGGACACATGCAGCACCGGACATATCATCTCTCATTGTAAGCATTGAAGATGCAGGTTTTAAATCCAAACCGCCGCTGTCAAAACAGATACCTTTACCTATGATTGCAATTTTCTTTTTAGGATTTTTACCTGTATATTTCATATGTATAAACATAGGCGGCTGCACACTGCCTTTTGCAACAGCAAGATATGCCCCCATACCCATTCTTTCAACCGCGTCTCTGTCATAAACCTTTGTTTCAACCCCTTCAATATTTGAGGCAATCTGGGCAAGTTTAGACGGAGTAGCAAAATCAGCCGGCTCATTTGAAAGATTACGGGCAAACTCAAGAGCTTTACCAAATATAATACCTTCTTTAACCTCTTCTTGTGAGAATTTGGCAAAAGTAATTTCATCAACACGCGGAGCTTTTTCTGTTTTATATTTATCAAAAGCGTAATCAGCAATTAAAGCACCGATTGCGGCAGATTTACCGTAATCACAGTTTACATCAAAGTCAAAGCAGGCATTTTTTGCATGAATCTGCTGTAACTTTTTAACTGCTTTTGCAACAGCTTCTCTCATTTTGTTTGCATTAAATTCTTCTTTTTTACCAAACCCGACAATAAGAATTTTATCGGCAGCGATTTTTCCAAATGTATGCAAAAGATAAGTCTGACCAAATTTTCCTTCAAAATGATCCTTATCAACCGCGTAAGTATTTGCAATTTCCTGAGAAGTTTTTTCACCTTCAAACTGGTTGATTACCAGAACTTCACAAGGCTGATCTTTTACTTCTTCTAAAACTTTGATTTCCATAAGTATCTCTCCTTCTTCAAGTAAATTATAGCACTTTATTACAACTTTGTAAATTTATTTGAAGCTTTGGCAAAATTCATCCTTGACAAACATTAACAAGAATATGCAGATTACACCCCGAATTAACAGAACAGCACCCCCTCCGGCTGCACAACAAAAACCAATAAGCTTTAACGGGCTTATGCGAATAGATCCTAAAACTTATTCCCCCCTGGACAGCTGGTTTTTTAGAGATTATGATACATTGAAAACGGCATCGGATGAAATAAAAAGTTCATTTCCGCAAGGTGCTGAAATATTGGATTATGCCTGCTCAAACGGTGAAGAAACTATATCTTTAAAAGCTTTACTGCCGGATGAAAAATACAAAATCATAGGATTTGATACAAGCGAATCCGCATTGAAGCTTGCTAACCGCGGGGTTTATACTGTATTTTCACACTGGTATGACTCATTCCTTCTGCCTAATTCTTTTCCAAAAAAGAAAGAAGCACATATCAAAGACAGCTTTTATTATATTATGGAGGAAACTTTTCCTGAAGCGCAGGACAGATTGATTAATAACAAAAAATGCTACTTTGAAATAAAAAAAGCACTGCCTGATTTTATAGAAAAATTTTTCTGCATAATTCCCGAACAAAAAAATTCAATTGATATTAGAAGAGGAAATATTAATAATTTGGATAAATACAGATCAAGTAGCCCTGTAGGTGCTGTATTTTTCAGAAATGCTCTATACCAGATGGTTGGAAATGATTTGAATGAAACTATAGAACAAAGAAAAATATCTTCGTCTTCTTATGATAAAAAAGCTATAATAAATGATTTTGTTGATAGATTATATTCAAGACTTGAACGCGGCGGGGTTTTCGTAATAGGCGACCACATTAAAGATCATCTTTTTCTTGCAGATAAACAAACCCCTGATGAAGAAATAATCTTATTCAAAGACACTCCTTTTTTCAATCCTGAAGAAAAACTTCACAGACAGGCTTCTTTTTTAAGACTGTTTAAAGAATCTCCGCTAAAAACTGCACTTGAAAAGGATAAAAGATTTAAACCAATAGGTTTTTCAAAAACCAGCCTGCAAACCGGCGGGAAAAAGGTTAAAGTTGCAACTGTCTGGAAAATTTTAAAATAAAAATTTCTCAAAATATGTTTTAATTTCCTACTATACAAAATCCCCATGTCATGATAAAATATAAACAGATGTAGTAGGTAAATATTTTTTGGAAATATATGCAATGACGCAACTTTCAGCTAAATAGCAAGTTTCAGCCCGATAGGATATATGTATCGGGAATTGCATGTATTATAAAAAAATAGAAAAGGATAAGGTAAAACTTAATGGAATTTTTATTAATTCTTGCGGTTATTGCAGTAATAGCCTTAATCGCTGTGCTGATTATCCAGCAAAACAAGATGAAAAGCGTTGTAGTTAGCATCCAGAAGGACAAAGACGCTCTTGAAGAAAAAGAAAAAATCTTATTCAAAGAAGCTAAAATTAAAGCAATCGAAGAACTTCAAGACGACCGGGAAAAATTAAACGAAGAAGAAAGAGAAAGAAGACAAGAGTTAGCAAGATTAGAATCAAAACTCACAAAAAGAGAAGATATGCTTGAAGATAAAATTCAGGAATACACAGAAAAAGATCTTCAGGCTCAAAGAAAAATTGATGAATTATTAGAAAAAGAAGATTACCTTGCAGAAATCGTACAAAAACAAACAGCAGAACTCGAAAGAATTGCAGGAATGACTGCCGAAGAAGCAAAAAATATGCTTCTTGAACAGCTAAAACACGATTTAGCGCAGGAGCAGATGACATTAATTCGTGAAAACGAAGCAAAAATAAAAGAAACTTCACTGGAAAAAGCAAAAGAAATTCTCTCAACAACAATGCAGAGATGTATGATTGAACAGGTTGTAGAAACAACGGTTTCTGTAGTTGCATTGCCAAATGATGAGATGAAAGGTCGCATAATCGGACGTGAAGGCCGCAACATCAGAGCTCTTGAAACCTTAACCGGTGTCGACTTAATCATTGATGATACTCCGGAAGCAGTTGTATTATCAAGCTTTGATCCGGTACGAAGAGAAGTAGCAAAACTTGCGCTTGAAAAACTTATAGTGGACGGACGTATTCACCCTGTACGTATTGAAGAAATGGTTGAAAAAGCCAATGAAGAGATTGAAAAGAAAATCTGGACAGAAGGTGAAAACGCAGCACTTGATATGGGCGTTATGGGTTTAAACAAAGAACTCATAAAAACTCTGGGCAGACTTTATTACAGAACAAGTTACGGTCAGAATGTTTTAAAACATTCTCTTGAAGTCGGTCACATTGCAGGAATGCTTGCCGCTGAACTTGGAGCAAATGTAGCAATAGCCAAACGCGCCGGACTTTTGCACGATATAGGCAAAGCTGTTGACCAAACTCAGGAAGGTACACATATTCAGTTAGGCGTAGAACTTGCTGCAAGATACGGCGAAAAGCCTGAAGTTATACACGCGATTGAAGCACATCACGATGATGTTGTTGCAAATACAATAGAAGCAGTTCTGGTAAAAGTTGCCGATGCAATTTCAGCAGGCAGACCAGGAGCCAGACGAGATACACTCGAAATTTATATTAAACGTCTGCAAAAAATTGAAGAAATTGTTAACAGCTATAACGGTATTAAACAATCATTTGCAGTTCAGGCAGGTAGAGAAGTTAGAATAATCGTTCAGGCTGAAATGTTTGACGATTTAGCATCTCAAAGACTTGCAAGAGATGTTGCAAAACGGATTGAGGATGAACTTGATTATCCAGGACAAATCAGGGTAACTGTTGTCCGCGAATTTAGAACAACTGAAATTGCTAAATAGCCGGTTTCCGGCAGAACGTTGAGAAAGCCCGGCTTCCGTAATATACGGAACGGGCAGACAAAACGGAACTTATGGCAAAATAGTTTTGCCGCAGCTCAGACAAACAGGAAAAAATAATGGGTGATGAGAAGAAGACAATAAAAATTTTATTTTTTGGAGATCTGGTAGGCAAACCCGGAAGGTTCGGTTTAAGAGATTATCTTGCTGAACTTCAAGCTAAACCGGATTTTGTCATCGCCAATGTTGAAAACGCATCTCATGGTTTTGGTCTTACTGAAAAAAATTATAATGACATTTCCGGATATGGAGTTGATTGTATGACATCAGGAAATCATATTTGGGATAAGAGAGATATTTTTACCTACATCGAAAATGCGCCTAAGCTTCTGCGTCCTATAAATTATCCTGCGGGCACTCCCGGTAACGGCTCAGGAATTTTTGAAACAGAGAATGGTGTAAAAGTGGGAGTTATTAGTGTTCTTGGCAGAGTATTTATGAATCTTGTTGATTCCCAGTGGGAAATCGTTAAAGATGAGATAGAAAAGCTTAAAAAAATTACGCCGATAGTTATAATTGATTTTCATGCAGAAGCAACTGCTGAAAAAATTTGTTTTGCAAAATACTGTTCAGAACTTGGTGCAAGTGCATTTTTCGGTACGCATACACATGTTCAGACAGCTGATGAAAGTATTATTAACAATATGGGATACATTACAGACGCCGGTTTCTGCGGTGCGAAGGACGGGGTTATAGGAATGGAATACAGTACTTCCCTGAACAGATTTTTAACAGGTATCCCTGAACGTTACGAGGTAGCAGACAGCAATATTACCCAGATTAATGCGGTAGAAGTCGAAATTGACATCAATACAGGTTATGCTGTTGCTATAAAAAGAATTTTTTGTAGTAGAAATAATAAAGAAAAGGAAGAAAGTCAATGAAAACGGATTTGCACATTCACACCTATTACTCGGACGGTGTGTTTTCACCCGAAAAAATAGTTGATACAGCAATGGATGTCGGCTTGGAAGTAATCGCTCTTACTGATCATGACAATGTTTTATCCTATAAAGTTGCAACGGATTATCTTAAGAAAGAAGGCAAGGAAGATAAGTTAAAAATTATTCAGGGTGTTGAAATAAATACTCTTTATAAAAATTATGAAATCCATATTCTTGGATATTTTATGGATACATCTAACAGTGATTTTCAAAATCTTTTAAAAGTCCAGCAGCAGGCCAGGGTAAAACAGACAAAAGAAATTATTGCACTTCTGAATAAAAAAGAAGGAATTAAAATAAATTTTGAAGATATAAAAAAACAGGTAGCTGAAGGAGGAAGTATCGGGCGTCCGCACATTGCAAAAGCAATTACAAATGCTGGCGGAACTAGCAGTGTTATGGAAGCATATGCAAAATATATCCACGATGACTCCCCTGTGTATGTAGCGAGAAAAACAGTTACACCTCAGGATGCAGTGGAAATTATTTATGATGCCGGCGGTATTCCTGTAATAGCTCATCCGCATGATCTTGATATTGCAGAAAGTCTTATTAAAGAATTAATGACATACGGGCTTCGAGGAATTGAAGCTTACCACAGAAAACATTCTCCTGCCTGCGTTGAATATTTTTCATCAATGGCTGAAGAACTAGGGCTTATTGTTACAGGCGGCTCAGACTTTCATGCACCAAACATTATGAACGGGCAGATTATTCTCGGCAAAAACTTTGTTCCTGAATGGATATATGACAAACTTTTGCAGGAAAAGAAACTAATAGATATGGCATGATGAGGCATAACGATGAAACAATTTACCTGGAAAGCTGAATACTCTATTACGCTCATAATTATATTTGCAGTATTTTTGATGCTTGTTCCGACTTCTTTAGGGTCAACGGTTCAGGCTAATTTTATCACAAAATGGGACGATTGCTATTCAAAATTATTGTATGCAAAAGATGTAATCAGCAAACATGAACAGGAAGATATTTTAAAAAGTTTTAAAAGGGCTAAGACAAAAAATGAACGGGAAGATTTAATCCTTGAGCTTATAAAGCCATACTATAGATTAAATGAAAGTAAATATCCAAAGAGATATAAAACCCGATTTATGAACAAAATGGAAGTACCTGAAGATAGTTTATATTATTTTAAAGATATTTATTATGCGGATAATAATATTATAGTTGGATTGAAGGATATATCAGAAGATAAAAGTACTGAACCTATGTTTTTGATGATGTTTGATATGAACGGGAAAATGCCGCCTAATACGTGGGGAAAAGATATTTTTGGCGCTCAAATTTATGAAGATAAAGTGGAAGCTTTCGGACATAATTTAACACTTCAAGAGCTTCAGGATGACTGTTCAAGAATTGGAACGGGTGTTAACTGTTCATATTATTATCAAATTGGAGGCGACTTTGCAGACTAAAAAAAGAGTATGCGTATTTTGTTCATCCTGTAATTATTTAGATAAAAGCTATTACGATGCAGCTGAAAAATTTGGCAGACTTATTGCAAGAAACGGATTTGATATGGTTTACGGCGGAAGTTCACTTGGGATGATGTGGGCTTGTGCAAAAGAGGTAAAAGTTAACGGCGGACAAATAACCGGGGTGATGCCTAAAAAGCTTCATGATATGGGAGTATACACAGATGAATGTGTTGAACTCACTGTAACACCATGTATGCGTACGAGAAAAGCAAAAATGGATGAACTTTCAGATTGCGTTGTTGCACTTGCAGGCGGGTTCGGCACACTTGAAGAAATTTCCGAAATGATTGTGCAAAAACAGCTCGGTTATAATAATAAACCCGTCGTATTCTTAAATACAAACGGGTTTTATGATAAACTTATTGAATTTTTTGATAATATGATTTCTGAAAATTTTGCAAATGAATGTGCTTCAAATTTATATTACATTGCACAAACTCCAGAAGAAGCTGTAGATTATCTTTTAAAATACGACTATTCTGCTCCTTGTGTAACAAAAGAAGAAATTTATGCAAGAAAGCATCCTAAGCCAAAGGCTAGTATTTAAGCATTGAAACAATTCTGCCGGCAGAAGCGAGTTTTTCTCTCCCTTTTAGAGCTTCTAACTCAATTAGAAAAGCGATGCCGACAAGGTTTGCACCTGTTTTCTTAACAAGTTTGCAAGCTGCTTCAGCAGTTCCGCCTGTTGCAAGGAGGTCATCCACGATTAAAACATTTGCTCCCTGTGGGAAAGCATCTTTATGAACTTCAATTTTATCAGTGCCGTATTCAAGTTCATATTCCTGAGCATAAGTTTCTGCAGGAAGTTTATTCGGCTTTCTGATAGGAACAAAACCTGCATTAAGTTTATAAGCCATAGGCATACCAAATATGAAGCCGCGGCTTTCTATCCCTGCAATATAATCAATCTTTACATCTTTGAATTGTTCACAGAGATAATCAATCATTACCTTCAAAGTTTCTGCATCTTTCAAAGCTGTTGTTATATCTCTGAAAATGATACCGGGTTTTGGAAAATCAACTACATCTCTGATTTTATTTTTTACATCTAAAATAGTTTCAGTCATTACTTTTCTCCTTTTTCAACAATTTTTTGTTTAATTTTTTCAGTGTATTCTTTCGTGTATTGTTTTGTTTTTTCAAGTTCCTTCTTTAAAAAAGCTTTTATGCTTGCTTCTTCTTCCTGAACAAGTCCATGGGCTGTTTTACCCCATTTCATATCTTTTTTCATAAATAAAATTTTAAATCCGATAAAAAGCACAAGCGGAAACCAGATAATAAAAAGATAGATAGAAGTTTCCAATGCCTCAAAAATAGCATCAAGCCGGGGCATAAAGTCATAACGCCTCAAAGAATATCTTGCAGCTAAAAAGAAGCCTACCCCAATAGCTATACCTACAATTATTGAGGAATAAAGCATATGCGGAGGTGCATCTTTTGCAAGAACTTTAAATGTTCTTATTATAATTTCCATTAAAAGCCACAACGGCATTATAAATTGGGAAATATATGCAGTCATATCAAATCTGGCACGAAAAGACATTTTTTTAGATCTTAATGCAGCGCCGGAATACTCCAGATAACGCCTGATTGTACCTTCAAGCCATCTTCTCCTCTGACGGATAAGCGGGCGTATATATGCAATACCTTCTTCATAAACAATGGCATCTATACAAAATCTTACGTCCCAGCCTTTGATATGGAGCCTCGTTGACATATCAAGGTCATCAACAATTGTATAATTATTCCATCCGTTAATATCTTCAAGAGCCTCCCGTTTTATAAGCTCGCCGTTCCCGCGCAGTTCAACCGCACCTTTTACAGAATCCCTGCCTGCCTGAAAATAAGTATCCATAGTATATTCATTATTCTGGCATCTGGTGAGTAAATTCTGGTTTTTATTTCTAATAACTTTTCTTGCCTGAACTGCCCCGACGTCTTTTGGTTCGAGTTCGGGAACAAGTTTTGACAGAAAGTCCGGGTCAACTGTAGCATCAGCATCAAATACAAGAATAGCCTCGCCTCTTGCAATCTGAAATGCGTCATTTAACACAGCAGATTTTCCCGGGAAAGCTCCCTGCTGGCGTATAAGAGCTTTTACCCTGTCGTATTTTTTCTCCAAATCTTTAATAACAGAAGCTGTATTATCGGTACTTCTATCATCAATCACTATAATCTCAAAGTTTTCATAATCCATGCCGAGAATATTTTCAACAGTAGAAGCAATAACACTTTCTTCATTGTGAGCAGGAATCATAACCGTTACAAAAGGTTTATAATCCTCATTAATCACCTGAGGATACTTTTTCATAATACGTTTTTTCAAAGTATAAGCCAGGTTTGTAAAAACTGCATAAATAGTCATACAAAGGCATAAAAAAGCAAGTCCCCAGACTGTATTGAAGTAGCTCTGGAAAATATACAAAAATACTCCGAGCCCGAAAATAATTGTAAATAGAATTATCCTTTCCTTCATAGCTAAAAACTTAAATCCCCTTCGAAAATCTTCTTCAAGTTATATTGTACCAAAAATTTGAAAAAAAAGTAAGAAAATATAACGTTTCATTACTTTTCAAGCGGAAAGAAACGCCCAAATACACTAAACAGATGTTTTTTAAGGTTAAAAAGTGTTAAAATTCCTTAAAGTACTTGCGCAAAATAAAATATTCGCTATAATAAGGCATGTACATAAGAGAAGGAGTTTTATCATGAACAAAGAAGAATTAGTACAAGAAGTTGCAAAAAAAGCTAATGTTACACAAAAAGAAGCTGCTGAAGTTATCAGCGCTTGGGTAGAAACAGTTCAAAAAACTGTAGCTAAAGGTAAAAAAGTAACTTTAGTTGGCTTCGGTACTTTTGAAGCACGTAAAAGAGCAGCTAGAACTGGCAGAAACCCACAAACTGGTAAAGAAATTAAAATCCCTGCTAAAACAGTTCCTGCATTTTCTGCTGGTAAAAAATTCAAAACTGTTGTTAACGGCAAATAATTGAATTTTCATACTTGCAAGTTTGAAAGGACGTACTTTTCAGTACGTCCTTTTTTAATTTAACTAAATATCTTATTCCTGTTCTACCTTTTCAAATTTAATTCTGTATCCAAGAACCCCAGCCAGAAACTTTAATTCATCATACTTCATTGAACTTTTAACTAACTTTTGGGATAGGGTGTGAACTGTATATTTCTTCCCGGAAACACGCTGAGCCTCTATGGCTAGTTCGGTAAGTGTCATTTTTTCTTTTACTAGCAGTATTTTTAAATCTTCTCGAACACTCATATTAATATAATTATATATTTTTCAATAAATCTTGACATCTTTTGATAAATCCCCTATAATATTCAATAAAATTATTGAATATTATATAAAATTTGATAATATTTTGGAATAAAACTTAATGAGGAAAAAATGAAAAACGGAATTATAGTTTCAGAAGTCGATTTAATATTCAAAGAATGTTCCATAAGAAATGGATTCACACTGGCAGAAGTTCTTATAACTCTCGGTATTATAGGAATAGTTGCTTCAATGACGCTGCCATCGCTTGTTGCAAAACATAGGAAAAAAGTTCTGCATACACAGTTTTTAAAGGCATATAGCGACATTCAAAATGCAGCGAAACGCTTTGAAGCAGATAATGGCATTACTATTTATGAATACAGCCTTAACGAAAAGTCCCCTACCAGAACATTAAAAACATTAATGTCTTCCTTTATCGGAACAAAATACGGAAGTAAGGTTTCAACAGACTATGATGAAGAAATCGAAGGCAGTTTATCTTTTGAAAAAGCAATAGGATACACGCCCAAAAATCTTGCAGGCAAAAAACAAAAGGTACATCCTTGTGATCAGTCAATTATCACAGAGGAAGTAGGCGGAAGAATTTTTTCTATGGATGATGCAGTAAATACATATGATAAGCCTCAGCCTTACGGTCCTAAAATATGTATTGATATAAATGGAAGAAAAGGACCTAATATTTACGGGTATGACTGGTTTGTGTTTATTTTTACAAAAGAAGGAAGCGTAAAGCCATACATAGGAAGCAGCCTGGAAAATATATCGACAGAAATGGGAAATCCAGAAACAGCGTGTGATTATAAATTCAATCAGGCCACATATACGTGTGCGTACTTTGCTTTAACTGATACAAGCCCTGAAAATCCAAAAGAAAAATACTGGACTGATTTTTTGAAATAATTATAATTAAAGATCTATTTTTCTTTTGCAGCTTTTCTTGCTTCAACCTCAAGAAGATTATTTTTATATAGTTTTGATTTCGCCCTTTTGTGTTTTAGCATTTCTTTGAAGCCTTTTTCTGCACAGACGCTCAGATCATCAAGAAGATCTAAATCAGGATATTCTTTGAATGCTCTCACATATTCTTTTGCTTTTTCAAATTGAGGATGCCCATCTTTTATTATTCCACTATGTTCAATAGCTTTTTTATAAAAATCTTTATTGAATGTAAAAACGCCATCAAAATGAGGAAACTTTCTAATTATAAATTTTCTAAAATTATTAACACCTGCATCAATACTACCGACCATACCTGCAATATATCTTGCCATAATTTGAAATTGCTCCATATGCTTGGTTTCATGTTTGATAAGTTTTCGAAGCATAGGTCTGCATAACATGCAATTATAAATTTTATTCAAGGTTATCTCAGCAGTATAAGGATTTGAATCACCGCCAAAACCATTTATTATAAGTTCTGAACGCAATTTAGGAGTCACCGGTAAATTTTGCTTTTTCACTGCCTGATTTAATGTATTTAACAAAAATCTACTCTGTTTTATATTCACATCGAATCCTTCCTATATTTAGAAGGAAAAAAATTTATAAAATTGCTCTAATTTTACGATATTGTTACATTAATCGACAGAAAAGATTTCTTTAATATCATCCATTGTAAGAGATTTTACGATGTTTCTATCAACGGAAATTACGCTGTCAACAAGGTTCCGTTTAATGGTTTTAAGCTTCTGTATCTTTTCTTCAACTGTATTTTTGGTAATAAGTCTGTAAACAAATACTTTCTTTGTCTGACCGATACGATAAGCTCTGTCTGTTGCCTGATCTTCAACGGCAGGGTTCCACCAAGGGTCGTAATGGATTACATAATCAGCACCAGTGAGGTTCAAGCCTGTTCCGCCCGCTTTTAAGCTGATTAAGAATATAGGAATATTACTGTTATTAAAGTGTTCTACAGCTGCCTGACGGTCTTTTGTCTTGCCAGTAAGGTATTCGTATTCAATTCCTTCGCGCTCAAGCCAGCCTTTTACTATATCAAGCATATTTACAAACTGGCTGAATAGCAAAACTCTGTGCCCTTCTGAGATAATCTCTTCCAGCATAACTTTAAGTTTTTCAAATTTACCGGAAGACATAATATGTTTGACATTTTCCTTATCATAAAGTCTAGGGTGACAGCAAATTTGACGTAATCTGAGCAATGCAGAGAATATTGATAGTCTGCTCTTTTCAAGACCGTTCTGTTCAATACTCTTGAATAATTCTTCTTTTGTACTGTCAAGAACCTGCAGGTAGAAATCTTTTTGTTCATCTGTAAGTTCGCAGTAAGCAATGTTTTCGACTTTATCAGGCAAATCTTTTGCAACATCGCGTTTCATACGGCGTAAGATAAACGGATAAATCTGGAGTTTCAAACGTTTCTCAACAGTCTTATCCTGCCGTTCCATAATCGGATTGACATAACGTGAATTAAATTCAGCCATTGTAAGCAAAAATCCGGGCATCAAAAAGTCAAAGACAGACCAGAGTTCTTCCAGCTTGTTTTCTATAGGCGTACCGGACAGTGCAAGCTTATGAGTTGCTTGAAGCTGTTTTACGGCTTGTGCGGTCTGCGACATTGCATTTTTAATATTCTGGGATTCATCAAGAATAATATAACGGAAATTTATATCTTTGAAATGTTTAATGTCGCGTCTTATAAGTGCATAACTTGTAATAACAACATCGTAATTAGGAATTTCCTTAAACAGAGCTTTTCTATCAGCACCGGAAAGTTTTAAACATGACAGTTCCGGGGCAAATTTTTGTATTTCAGATTCCCAGTTAAAAACAACTGTTGTTGGGCAGATAACTAATGTCGGCATAGGCCCGTCAACTTCTTTTGCTTTCTGCAAAACAGTCAAAGCCTGCAAGGTTTTACCGAGCCCCATGTCATCTGCAAGAATTCCGTTGAGCCCGTATTTATACATAAACCAGAGCCATCCGTAACCTTTTAGCTGATATTCTCTAAATTCAGCAGTTGCATGTTCCGGCAGCTGAAGCCCGTCATGAGTTGAGAACGTAGACATCTGTTCCCAAAATTCTTTGAACTTATCGCTTAAAACCAGCTCAACCCCGAGATTTTTAAGTTCATTAATCAAACCGGCGCGGTATGTTTTTACGGTAAATTTATTTTCATCATTTCTATAAACATCAAACGAGTTAAAAGCTCTCATCATTGCATAGATATTCTGTGCAGGATATTCTACAAACCCGAGGCTTCTTATTCTGCTGTATTTTTCGCCGCTTTGAATTGTGTCATAAATATCGTCAAAGTTTATTATTTCTTCTCCAACCTGACCGTATAGCTGAATTTCAAAACTATCCTGAGTTTCCTCGGAAAAATCAATTTTAGCACAAAGTCTGAACGGCTCATCCATCAGTTTAAAGAAATTCATATCGTCTTTTTCTACAAACTTCCAGCCTTCTCCTGCCTGTTTGATATAGTAATTATAAAAATCAATAGCATTTTCTTTTTCCAATGCAAGGTTATTTGTCTGCATAGGAACAAATTTACATGCCAGAAGCATATTATACGAATCAATTTCGTGCTTAAAGTTTCTTTTTATCCAGTAAACAAAATCTTCTCCGGGCTTTTTAACAGTAATATAAGGCGCTTTATCGCTTGTTTTGGAAAAAGGAACTTTTACACCGTCATATTCAAATTCCAAAGCAGCTTTAAGCGACTGGTCATAGTCAATACCGAGAGTTACAATATTCAGAGGCGGACGCTCTTCAAGCATCAATTTTGATATACTCTCATCAATATTGACATCCATAATTTCTCTCAGCTTAGGAAGCTCTTCATAAATAAACTTTCCGCCATCTGAATCTTTTAAATCAGTGAATGAAGATTTTAAAAGATTTTGAGGTACTGACTGCATTGCAATGTTAGTCGGGAAAATAATATTTTTATAACGCCCCCATTTAAGATGGCGTGAAAAATATCTTACTTCTTCAAACGGATAAACATCATCTTTATCCGGCCGCTTCCACTCAAGAGATAAAAGAATTGTTCCAGCCTGAGAAATATTTACGTTTAAAACTAATTTCCACTCCTGGTCGGTAAATTTCAATCTTTGTTTTGTTTTTTCGTCTAAAACTTCATCTGCCTTGGAAAGCAGCGTAAACATCGGTCCGAATTTAGTAATAGGAATATCATACCAGCCGGCTTTTTTATCCTGTCTTGATATAGTCAAAAGCTGCTGGAAAATAGCAATCTCAACTTTTTGCGAGTTATTCAGCTCAAAATCAGGATTTTGTTTTTGCGCTTCAATTAAAGCTCTCAGAATATTTTCAATTTGTCTTACAACTTTGCCGGTTTCACGCGACATTACAAGAATTGAAAAGAAGTTTGCTTTCCTTTTTGGATTGAAATGGAATATATAGCTGCCTGGAGGGGTATCTTCAAGTGCAGTATTCTCATCAGGAAAATCAAATTCCATGCCGAACTTCGTTTCAAGCCAGTCTTCGTAAGCATGCTCATCTATTGCCTTTAATCCTACTGCAACGGCATGCTTGCACCATTCTTCTTTGAGCGGGCAGTTGCAGCGTGCTTCAACTTTATTCTTTTTAAAGATTAAGTCTGTGTTATAGTGATCCTGAAAGTTTCCTTTTACTTTACCCATATAGAAGTTTTTTTCAGGATAAGTATCGAACACCATATCTTTTAAATGGTATTCGTAGCCTCTGCGCCAGCTTCCTGCACCGGCTCTGTCTTTTATATACTTGTAATTAAATTCCTCAGTACCCATCTACGGGAGTATCTCTTTCTTTCCTTAAGGGTTAATTCCTGATATAGATTTTACTCTATAAACCCTTAATGCTTACATTATTACATGAATTACAAAAAAAGGCAATAGCCTTAAATCATACCAAGTAAAAATGAGTGATAGCAAAAAGCAAATGCACATCCGAATAGTGCACCCATAATAACTTCAAAAGGAGTATGTCCTAACAGTTCTTTTAATTTTCCCCCGAGAGCCTGCACGTCATGCTTATAAAAGTCATCCATCATTCTGTTAAGGCAAGCTGCGGTTTTTCCGGCAGCACGTCTTACTCCGGCAGCATCATACATTGTAATCAGAGCAAATCCAAGTGCTACAGCAAAAATAATTGAATCAAATCCGTCAATTATTCCGACTGATGTCGAAAGCCCCATTACTCCGGCAGAGTGAGAGCTTGGCATCCCGCCTGTTGTTGTAAATATTTTAAAATTAACTTTCTTTGACTTTATTGTAAATATAACAAATTTAATCAATTGCGCTAAAAAAGCACTTAGTATTCCAGCTGATAAGACTTCAAATCCATTATTAACAATATCTAACATTTCTTTACTCTCTTGTTTTGCTTAATTCTAAATTTCTTAAAAAATAAAAAGAAACACTTATTTATTTTACCATAAGCAAAACTTCACGTAAATCTTATTACAAAAAGTAAAGATTTATCTTTTATTTTACTAACAAAAATTTATATTCAGACTTTTTAGAACAACTGTTAGTTAAAGGAGAATTTTTATGAATTTTGACATTGTAAAAACATTTTATAGTTCTAAAAACAAGTGCGCATATCAACTGCTAAAAGTGGAAATAGATAATTCATCTATGTTGCGTTTATACAAAAAAGCTCCTCAAAACTCAAAATACAAGCCTGTATTAGACAAATTTTACATGAATACAGGTGAAGATGACATTACTGCAATTGAAAGAGCCAGAGTAACATCAATATTTCAAAATCATATTAAAACCTCTATAATATTCAAACAAGGAAAAGATATAATAGGATATGGAATTGCTAATAACAGGGGAAAGATTATTGCATCAAGCCTGAAAAATGAAAAAGGGATACCTTATGTCTTCCAAAAAACAAAAAATATTAAAACTAAAAATAATGCTCCTATGGCTGTAAAATTAATTCAAAAAGCACTGGACACAATAGCTAATAACAAACAACCATATATCAACTATTGATCCTAATTACAAACCGGATAAGAAAATTTATCCAGCCTTTTTTATTTTATCAAGAATTTGTTCAAATATTTCTGAATAAATGTTTTTATTTATTAATATATTTTTGCAATCATCTATTAATAAATTTAAGTCCTGTTTTGATTTTTCCAAACCATATAGACTTATATAAGTCAGCTTGCCTGCAGCTTTATCTTTTCCTAGAGTTTTCCCCATTTCTTCAAAAGTAGAAGTTTCATCTAAAATATCATCTGCAATCTGGAATGCAACACCCAGTTTCTGACCAAATTCAGTTATAGCATTTATTTGTTCTTCAGATGCACCTGCAATAACAGCACCGGTTCTTAGTGCAAGCTTAAACAAATCAGCGGTTTTATGGGTGTGAATATATTCAAGAGTATAAGCTTTATCTCCGGTAACATTGCCTTTTTCACTTTCAATATCAACTACCTGACCTGCAATAACGCCATATGCACCTCCCGCCTGAAAGTATTCTGCAAAGACTTTTACAAGAGTTTCCGGGGGCAGATTTGAATATTTAAGTATAGTCTGAGGAGCAAAAGTAAGCAGCGCATCTCCGGCAAGAACAGCATTTGCTTCGCCGAAAACTTTATGATTTGTAGGTTTTCCGCGTCTGAAGTCATCATTATCCATACATGGTAAATCATCATGGATTAAAGTTTGTGCATGAAGCATTTCAATTGCACAGGCAGCCGGGATTGCGTCCTCATAATTCCCGCCGAAAACCCGGCAGCTTTCAAGACACATTACAGGACGAAGCCTTTTGCCCGGAAGAGTTACCGTATATTTCATAGCTTTGAAAATATCTTCCGGATAGGATATTGGCATAAATTCTTCAAGTTTTTTGTTTACCAGTTCAATATAATCATTCATCTTCATAATCAAATTCCTTATAAATTTTCTGTTTTAAAGTATTACGCGAACTCTGTCTTTTCTTACCGCTGATTTTTGCAACTTCTTTATTATTAATTAACTTTTTTGAATGTTCTGTTTTAGTACCTTCATATTTAATTTTTTCTTTGTATTCTCCGGCTTCCTCTACAAAAGCAAGATAACTTTCATACCTGCTGTTATCAATCTCATCAATATGAGCAAGCACATTGCATCCGTCTTCATTAATATGAAGGCAGTCACTGTATTTGCATGTTCCGCAATAAGGAAGCATTTCGTCAAACAATTTGTCAACTTCGGCAGGGAGGATAAAATCAAACCTGACGTTACTAAACCCCGGAGTATCAACTATTCTGGAACTATCATTGATTTTTATAATTTCACAGTGACGGGTAGTATGAGTTCCTCTCTGAAGCTTTTCGCTGACGGCTTTAGTCTTCAAATTCAAATCAGGATTTATTGCGTTAATCAGGCTTGATTTACCAACACCGGAATTCCCGCAAAGAACGCTTATTTTACCTTTGAGAAGCCTTTCAAATGCTTTTATGCCTTTATGTTCCATCGCCGAGGTAAAAACAATATCAAATCCGAGTTTTTTATAAACATCTATGATTTTGTTCTTTAAGTTTTTTTCCCACTTTAAATCTTCTTTGTTGAAGCATAAAACTGTTTTTATTCCGTAATATCTTGCAAGAGCAATATAGCGGTTAAGCTGAAGTAAATCCAGATCCGGTTCTTTTAAGGCAGAAACAATTACAATCTGATCTATATTAGAAACACTCGGGCGTTTTATAAAATTTTTACGTGGCAGCACTTTTGTAATATGCCCGTTTTCAAACTCTACAAAATCGCCCACAAGAATTTTTTCGCGCTGTTTTTTTAACACCTCCCGGGCTTTGCACTCAAAAGTTTCGACACCGGTGTCGACATAATAAAAATCAGAATGGATTTTATAAATCTGTCCCTCTGCCATAACAGAATTATTTTAGCATAAAAAGAATTACTCAATACCTTCCTGATAATCTTCATACTTCAAAGTATCATCATATAAAAAGGTATAATAGTACAAGGTAACTTTCTGAGCTCTTATATCCACGTCAAAAGTATCTGCGCCGAGCTGATTTGGACCTTTTTCTCCATTTACATCAATCTTAATTGAGCCGCATCTTGTTTCATTACTTCGGACTTTTACAGGGTTTCCGTCTTCATCTTTAACAACAAACCCCTTATCATCGGTCTTATCATATTCATGTACCCAGCCGCAGTCACCTTGGTGATTATATCTGTGTACATACAACACACTGCCATCATTTAAAATCATACCGGCATATTTACTAAAATCATGGTATTTAGTTTTACCATTTGAATAAAGAGCTTTAGCCGCCTTAGTTTTCCAGGTCCAGCATCCGCCCTTGCCCTCTTTACAAATTTTCAACGGCTTAAATTCTTTTGATAGTATTTCTATAATTTCATCATTAGTTCTGTTTATATTAAATAAATCACCGTAAGAATCAAAATTGTTATCAACTTTTGTTCTGAGCATTGCATTAGAAATAAGTGAGTAAGAACGTTTTGCCTGACTTAAAAGGACTTTATCCTTATACTTCGCAACAAGTGTTGGTAATGTCATAGCAGCTACCACTCCGATTATACCGAGTGTTATCAATACCTCTGCTAAGGTAAAACCTAATCTTAACTTGTTTTGACCGGCGGCGCTACATGGCTCGT